>Ga0180433_10000930_pt1 | contig 49569 bp, 69 predicted proteins | sample SS_ome_8_FD_132980 | JGI IMG/M metagenome (GOLD analysis project Ga0180433, IMG submission 132980) | Hypersaline lake sediment archaeal communities from the Salton Sea, California, USA - SS_1_D_1 metaG | ecosystem: Environmental > Aquatic > Non-marine Saline and Alkaline > Hypersaline >...
CACAAAATACTTTCATTCAACACCCTCATCTTTTAGAATCTCAAACAAATATCCCATTGTGTTAAACAATTCGGCACATAATGATTCTTCAATGTCGTCATTAATAGCCACCTCAGGATACCCCCGATGAATGAGCCACGTATCCATAAAATGACGACATTTGGATTTCATATACGTAGTAGCAGGAATGCCTTTCTGCCAATTATCTGAATCTCGCATTTTTCCATCGGCTTGCTCACGATGTTTATGGAGATATTCGGCATATCGTTTCAGGACGACCGGACTAATGAAACCTTCAAAGTCCAATTTATCAGCATCATCATCCCTCGTTGCACCGGTACTAAATTTTCTCATTATGGTCCTTTCAACGTTCGTCCACTGCGTATGATTTTGCCTTCTTTTAAGAGCTGGTTATACCGCTTTTCAAACTGACAGAATGTTATATGGCCGGACGCCAAAGCCCAACGCAAATCCTCTTCTTCGCGGCCAATCTGACTGGGTCTGCGTTGATCTCCTTTGCCAGCCCCGTTAGAATCTTGTACCATGACGCATCTCCCGGCCTTCGTCATTTGTCTCAGTGATTACTTGATGGTCATGCTCCTTAGGATCGTATCTGAGCATCTTTTCTGGCCCGATGTGGGACATTATGTGAGGCCATTTCAGGTGAACGTGTGCGATACATTTGGATACGGCTTGCTGTGTTACGCTTAATTCATCGGCAATTTCCCGATGTGTCATACCAGCAGCCCAATTTATAAAGCATAGAACTTGGTGTTTGGTTAAACAGTGATGCTCCATGAAAAGAGGTAGTTTTCTGGCTTCGTCTTTGCCAAAGAGATGAGCTGCGTGTAGACAGAAATCATCCCAGGTGCGCAAAAGCATGGGGTTCCTCCGAAAAAGAAATGTGTCCTGCACCCCTCCACTATACCGGCTGAACACAACCTAAAATCGCCACTACTTGAGGGGTTTCAGGATTTTTGGTGAGAAAAAGTGGCGCGTGACTGGTCAGTCTGTAGGGATTATAAGAAACAAAATACTTTTAATGAATATGCTTCCAACGTTTATCATTTTTTATCCTGCTTATCGCGCTTTGCGATACACCATATAATTGTGATATGGTTTTTTGTGTTTGACCAGAAACCAATAAAAACTTGATACCACGAATTTCGCCGTTTTTTAGTTTTGCATTAGTTCCTTTCTCTCCTAATATTGCAGTTCCGTGTTCAACAGCGTCTTCATAATTCTCTGATCGTGTTCCCCATTTCAGATTAGAAATGTGATTATTTGAAGGATCACCATCCAAATGTCTACATTCCATACCATCTGGACAAGGGCCAGCAAAAGTCTCTAACACAAGACGATGAACCAAGTATGAAACAGACGTTCCATTTTTTGAAAGCGATACTATGATATGTCCGGATTTCATTTTTCCCTGTGATAAATATTTGTTGCCAATTATTCTTCTATCAACCGTTCTTCTTCGAGCTTTACTCCACACTTTACCACATTTTGTTATTGTGTATTTTCCTTCATAACCGGGTATATCCTTTTCCCATAATTCATTATGTGTCATGTTGCAAATCCACAATAGAAATTCTCAGATCAGCTGGCATGACTGTATGGTGGAGTTTGCCTTTCCGTTGGCGGAAAGCAGTGCGGTACTTAATGCCCGTCTCGGCCTCAAAGCGGTCGATGTCGGGTTGGATGAGTTGTTGTAGAGTCATTCATCTTCCTCAACATCATATGTATCGTTTAATGGGTGTCCGCATCTCGGACAATTTTTAGCCAACGGTGACAATGGCTCATCGGAAGGATACATTCCATATTGACAATTTGGACATTCGTTCATTTTCAATCCCCAAAGAACATGGCATAAAGAACGGTGATACACATGAGTACGACGAGTAGGTCAAGGATCATACATGCCCCCTTTCAATAGCCTTCTCCAACAACGGCCCTGGCAGCCCCCTGGATCGGACGAAGTAATCGTGCTTGATCCCGCAGTAATGCAAGTGTCTAAACGCAGTCAAGTCTGATTGAGTCCAGGAAGGGCGGAACAATGAAAGTTCGGTTTCGTGAATCATTTCTTCTCCTTTCGCTCTTGTGATTTCAATGCAGCTAACGTTTTCTCTGCTATCATGCGTCCTATGATAGACGCTTGCTTCGCTCCGTGTCTGCCTATCAATTCAGTAGCGAGACTGTTACCCCGCTTTACCATATCTGGCATAGACATCCGAATACCTTTACTGATGTGTATCTTTTTCCGTTTAGCCATACTTAGTCTCCACGTAACGCATCAATTCGGCACGATGTCGGCCAGGCTCGGTAAACGTTCGCACAAAACGCTTGAGGCATCGTGAACGAGTTAATTTCATACTTGGTGCTGACATAGGCTTATGATCAAGCGTTTGAGTAAGCCAGAGGCCGTGACGATACACATCATCTACGTTCAACGGGCGCATAGATTCTCTCTCAAAAAATTTTCTTGACAGGCGGAGCGGAAAGAAGTAAACTGTTGTTTGTCCGATAGGATGGAGAAGTTGTTGTTATTCCGCGTGGATTATTGTCAGTTTAGGACATTAACCAATATCGGACAAGAAAAATACTAAACCGGTGAATTTTTGTGGCCGATTATTGTGTGTATTATACTTTGTGTGTGAGGTGATGAAAGGAAAAAATCATGCAGCTTGACGAGTTAGTTCCAAGGTGGATTCGATACGTGAAACGCACGAAGGCAGAGACTACAGCTAAGGCGTATGCACTAATCATCAACCAGTGGACACCGCACATGCCCCAGAATTTTACCAGTATCTCGCATCCTGATCTACGTCAATGGCTGGACAATCTTATTGATCGCGACTACTCACCGGGAACATTGCATACGTATTTTTATACCGTCCGATCATTCTGTGAATGGGTAGCCGAACGATATGACGTCGATGACCCTACCGATAAAGTGAAGGTAAAGCATTTCCCAAAGGCTAAAATAAGACGGCGCGTTATTAGCCGTGATGAATATACACTACTTCTTACAGTAGCCAAGGGACAGGTAAAAGAGTTGATTCAATTTATTGGAAACACTGGTGTCCGTTCCGACGAGCTTCGCCGGATTCATTGGAGAGATGTTCATTCAGATTATATTCACATTATCGGCAAAGGCGACAAGCCCAGGCTCATCGACCTCAACCAAACAGTATGTGATATTCTCGCTCGCTATCCACGTTATCCTGATAGACTCTTGCCGTTCATACAGCGTCACGCTGGCACAGAGTCCAAAGTGCGCTGGTGCTGCCGCAAGCTCGCTCTGGCCGCTCGCATAGAACCGTTTGGTCCACACGCTCTACGCCACTATTATGCCACTGAATTGATGCGACGAGGAATACCACTGAAACACATTAGTATGGCATTAGGACACGCATCAACAGCCGTCACGGAACGAGTATATATTCACATACAGTTCGGCGATATACGAGGCATCAATAGCTGCTTGGAAAATTGAAAAGCCCACAGGAAAGCAAACGGGGTGAGACACCTGCCGTGCGACAGAGCCTCAAAACCTGTGGGCTTTAAATAGCATATCGAATATATCAACATCTGTCAACTCTTTTTTCTGCACTCGATTATTTCCATGTCTAATCGACCAGTTTCCCCCCGATGTTTACATTTTCTTGGCAAAGTACAGGTTTCGCATGGATCGCCATATTCTTCTCTACGCCCGTGACCTTGAAACCAACGCCATCTACGACACGTTTCCTGGCGTTCGTCCCATTCAATCTTGCAACCTTTCATATCGGACCTGCCAGTATGTTTCATTAGTGGGCATTTGGAAAGCGCCTTGTCCCACAGCATGCCATAAGGTACGTGATACGGGTGTTGCTCACATTCATACCACGCACAATAACGGCAATCTTGTTCCGGTTTTATGAATAAACCTCGGTGTCGGCAAAACATTTTATCTGTCATAAGCGTTTTGCTCTTACTTAAACAATGCGTCAAACTTTCTCCGCCCCTCTAACTGCTCCATCCCAGCCCGCAGTTCCTGTCGTTTCACTCTGCTGGCATGAAAATACAGTGAATACTTTTGCATCGTGCCAATAGCCTCAGCCTCTCTACATGCCTGTTCATCTATCACACTCCAATTATACAGCATCATACTCACACTCCTCTCGCCGCCTTCATGTGCTCATTGTTTCCAAATCCATCCAAGTCCGCTTCGTGCTCGCTCAGACACAGTGAACAGCCATTCGGTGAGCGCCACCGAAATGACGCTCAGCGGAGGGCTGTTATTTCATCAACGTGCAATAATCAGAGGTTCTATTCCGTGCGCATCGGGGCCGAGATAGCGGCCCAGGCCCCCCCAGGGCGCGGGTCATGCGGTGGGGATGCCAGCCGCGCCGTCCTCATATTCCCGCCGTTTGTCCGGCGGGAGGGCCAACCATTCATTGTAATCGCCGCGAAACCCTTGCTCGCGCACTGCCCATTCATAGGCCTCGCGCTCGGTACATCGTACAATGATCAGAGGCTCTATCCCATGCTGATCGGGACCGAGATAGCGGCGCTGATCGTCGAAATACGTCCATACATCATACCCCTCTATGCCTGTGCCGTCACCAGTAGTCCAGCCTACTAATTCGAGCCGGTCCAGGTCGTATGCCCTACCCTTCGTGAGTACCATAATGCGGCCTCCTAAATAGGTTTCGTTGCGGGTTTCATTGACCCAGGCTCGATCTAATTATAATATCTTAATTTTTCACTTTCCACGACAATAATTCATGTTGCGTTTTCGTATATTACCCTTTCATCAACCGTTGTCGTTCCTCCTCCTCCCAACTAAGAATCGGCTCATCAAGTAGACATTCATGGTAACAATCAGGGCAAACCAGACAATCTTCTATCCATTCCATATCATCTGAATTACACTGTTGCCCGCAAAGATCGCATTTTTCCATCCAGGGCCAATCTTCATCATCTTTATCGACACAAAATGAATCAGGTGGGGGCCAACGATTAGAAGGTAATGGTTTGATGTAGCTTTTGTCATACCATTCATCATTCCATCCGTTGCCCCAGCCTCTACGTTGCCAAATATCCTGCACCACAATCGGCCAATCGGTATCACGATGATCCTCACAGAAGGACAATAACCGTTCTATCTGCAATTCCAGGATCGGTCTATGAAATCCGCTCTTGGAACTGTGACCACTGTATGTTCCCATACCTATGTTGATTTTGTTGACCTCAATATGATCCATGAAGCAAATATCGGAAAATGATCCGAATCCTTGCATAAATCTGTAAGATGACAATGCGTTGTGCAGTTCATCGGACGCATAGCCGTAGTCCACATAATCATCACCCTCTCTATCCAGGCCGATGATAAGTTTGTAATCGTGCGACGGCCAGAAAAATTCCGCCGTGCTTGCACCTTGTTCCTCATAATCGGTCAGTAAGAGATCGAAGAGTTCGGGCCGTTCTTGGCAAAGCTTATGGCCCATATAGACGCCCAGACGATCATCAAAACCAGCCCCACGATTATACTTATCCAGACGCGGAGCTTGAACTGTGTCTATGTGGGCAACTAACAAAAACGGTGCGCCATTATCTACATAAATGTGGCGTTCTTTCTTGCAGCTGCCGCAGATTTGTTCCGGCAAAAACATGTTTAGTATGTCTTGTTTTTTGCCGAAATACGGCAGCATCTTATCCTTATCCATTCCCTACCTCCATCATTTGATCTGTTGCACAGTCTGAACACATTTCATCTACAAGGTCTCCTTTATTAAGAACCTTGTCACATATTGTGCATACCTCAAATTCGTCATCGAAGCAATCTTCGCATATCGGTTTACCATCTGGTTCGTTTTTCATTTCGTCGTTTCGGTAATACTCGCCGCAACGATCACAGTAGAAATAGTTATCACTCAAGCAGATTTCACACACCTGATAATCATGTGAACCTGTTGATGTGACGATCATATTGTCGTCGTCGAAAACTCCTTGACAATCTTTACACACGCTGTAATGATCATCGTAACAGTCCTGGCACCAATTCTTGTAATCTTGATATATAATATCGTCTACAGCACATTCGTCACCACAATGATCGCATATTGCATATCTTTCATTGTAACAATAACCACAATACACATATCCGTCACTACTTCGACATATGTCATCTTCATACACACGTTCACCACACCCATCACATATAATACCGTTGTCGTCACACGTCCCATCTGTTTGTTGTAAACAATACGGGCCTTCGCAGTCAGACAACGTGCATTCAGTCCCGGAGATCAGGTTCATGTAACACATTGTATCCAGATACGGCCAATAGGAGTTATAGCCGTTCCTAATTTTCATGTGAACTGTGCCTCTTGGATAACCACCAATACCATTTTTCTCTGCATACGCCCGTATAGCTGATCGACATGCGTCAGAGGTACAATATATTTTATCCAGGTAGCGATTGTCTTGAATGGTCCAAACAAGCGCTCTGGCTGCGTGTCCGTTAATTTGGACAGCGGCAAGAGAGACGACATCAGGATTGTCCGCGTAGATGTCAAGAAATTCTTGAGTGTCACTGTGGGCCATGCAAGACCCAATACCGGATACCGATTCGAGATAAAACTCTCGCAAATCCTCTCCTCTGAGTTCCTTAACAGCAGAAGTATCATCTTCGTCTGAACTCACCCACAGAGCAGCACAAATATCTGCTCCAACTTTTTGAATCGTGTGGTCATTTGTATCTTCTGGTGCGAGGTATTTACGAACGAACTTTCCTACCCTGAGTTTCAGTCGCTTTCCTTGCTGTTTGTTGTCGTAGGCCAATTTGCCATAGTCTGCGTCCTCTGGTTTATTAACATGATGATCTATCAGCCATCGAGCTATGTCCAATCGGTATGTACAGTTCTCGCAATAACTACCCGGACCAATATCATGTCTGGCTAAAACGTTGTAAATCCTATTTTGAACATCTCTCTCAGTCATCATTTTCCTCCAAAAAATAAGGGAGTCTGAAACGATCAGACTCCCGCTGACACAGAAACGGATTGAGCTATCGGTTGCGAATCCAGATATAAAAGGCCAAGATTGTTAGTGATAGTTCCATGTTAATCCTCAACTGCTTGTTTTGCTATGGCGACCAAATCAAGCAACGATCCAGTATCAATGGCATCAGCAACATAAGTAGCAACATTAGCAGCAGCATTAGCAGCAGCATAAGCAGCATAAGCAGCAGCATCAGCAACATTAGCAGCAGCATTAGCAGCAGCATTAGCAGCATAAGCAGCATCAGCAACATTAGTAGCAGCATTAGCAGCAGCATAAGAACGATCAACGCCACTTAACCAATTATCCGCCCATTCATTCCATTTTGGATCATTGTACACCTGTTTGGTACACAATATTGCGAATTTGACGCACTGTTCCGTTGTGAACGACAGCACCGGTAATTCTCGCATTATTCTGACGCGCCTCGAACCGCCTTTTAGCCCTTTATCAGTTTTGGTCTCCCCGTCAATCTCACATTCCCATAGACGAGGATTTTTAATGCCCGCGTGGATCGGATTCAGCAAAATCGCCAATTCAGGCGAATCGTACCAGTGAATAAACGCATCAGAACAAAGTCCGTTTTTTATATCCCCTGTTGCTTCATGCCAAACACCAATTTTCCATTTGATCCCGTTTGAACAATCATAACGGGTGTATCTGTTTTGGTCTGTTAACTTGTACTTTTTTTGATACATGCTATTATCCCCCATCTCCAATGTGTACGATCATCCAGCAAAACGCACAGAACATTACGGTGATAGCAAACCATTCCATGTCATTCTCCAAAATCGAACAATAGAATACCCTGTGCCGGATTCGAACCGACATCTTCGGGCTGAAAACCCGATGTCCTGACCGTTAGACGAACAGGGCGATACCACCGGCCAGAGTCGAACTGACATTTCCTGGCTGAGAACCAAGCGTCCTATCCAGTTAGACGACGGTGGCGTTAGGGTTTTCCTACCTTAATTCAAAACCATCTATATTCCCGCGTTGGTCATACGCTATGGCATAAGAAGTCCCACAAGAGGCAGCATAAAGATTCAAAATTCGGACAACTTCGCAAGCTGCTTCAACATCTTGATAAACAGCGATTACCGCACAATCATCAAACTCTGCCCACGACACACTATGCCAAGGCTGAGAAGATCACCTACACTGACACGTTAGCACGTTTCCCGCTCTGTCCACTGAGAACGGTTCTGCAAGCACTTGACCATACGCACGGCACTTCCCGCAAAAGGCATTATGCACACTACGCCCATAGCGAGGATCGGCAGCGAAACGGCCAAGCTCATGCCCGTTCTCGGCAGCAGCGGCACGAACTTCGCGCTTCAGGCGCTTTATTCGCGTCATAGCTACCTCCTGATTGTAGGGAATCCCTTCCCGCGATTGTCATTTATGCGCTTTACCCGCCATAGACGGTCCAATGCAGGATGCGATAACGGAGAGGGTACTTAATCTCCCAATCATAGGTATCTCCGCATTCAAAAAAATGCGGACAACCTTTACCAGGACAAGACTTCCCGCAAGTGTGGCACGGGTGCCCTCTCGTTACCACAGACGCAATGAATCGTCTGAGACGAAGAAAGCGCGGAGGATCATAATTAGACATAATAATCTCCCGCTAAACAAATTGTACTTCACGATAAACGGGATGGGGCAGTAGGGTCTGACCGGACTAAGTAGAACGCAATTCTACAAGCCTACTGCCCGCACCCGATGACCGTGGATCGTGACTACTTCTTCTTGTAGTCGGGATTCCAAGTTCCCACTGTGACCGTAGCGCGAATCGGCACGCCATCGAACTTCACGCCGAGGTCACTCCACTGCACGTACTGGTACAGGAGCATTTTGCCTTTAGAGCTTTCGCGCGGCTCTTCGTTCAGCGGCACAGTGAGGATGAGGGACTTTCCGTCCTTTGATAGTGTGGCGTCCATAGTACAGACCTCCGAAATTAGAGTATTCGCGCTCACGATTCGCAGTAGGGGATTATCCCCTACTTGATTTGTACCTTCCCCATTAGAAGGCACTCTTCAAAGCCGTAGACTTCGCGCTTCCCGCACGCTTCACATTCATACCTCCGTGCATCCGGCTCACATCCGTAGTGTTCCGCCCCACACGCGCAGCAGAACCCTACATTGTCCAAACCGAACATGTAATCTTGAGCTTCCCGTTCAGTGATGGTAATCATAGCACGGTCCTCCATAGGCACAATCGCCTACAGCGAACCGTGAGCGCAGAGAATCGGCCCGCTCACAACGAACGGGCCTTATATTCTCATTGGTACGTCACTACCGAAAAACAACGAACATATGTGTTCACCAGCTTTGGCGTCCGATTTGAGGCGTTCCGCACTACAGTAGCGCGCAGTCTGCGCTTCTCACTGAGGCGAATCCAGCCCGTTTGACCGGACGGTTTCACTGGCGACCACGGAATACCCGACGTAATTCGCGCGTCTTTTCGGCGCGGTGCGACCGCATGTAATCGGTCGATAGACGCAGCCTCTCGATGCGCGGACCGGTCGTGGCAATCCACTGTCCGTGCTGCCCGGTTGCGACGTTGGCTATGAGTAGCCATACATCACCCCCGTTTCCAGGATGTTAGCGGGACTATACAGCCCGCATGCCTAACACCCGTCTAATTGTGTGGGGATTGCGCCGATAGATTTGACGTTCGTCCCCGTTTGCTTTTGTGCCCCGTTTGCTTTTGGCTTCCTGCCGATTTGGGCTTGTCGGCTTCCTTGATCGACACGTAAAGTATAACACACGCTCCGCGCATACGCAAGCGCAAAGTGCATTTCGCGTGCTATTTTTCCATAAGTCCTTGTGTAGCAAGGGTTTGCGCGCATGCCATTTCCCAGGTTTTTCAATTACCTGTAATTCCTACTGAAAAATAATAGATATAGCATGTCACTCTCGCGCGCAAAAGCAATCCCTTATGTGACAACGGTTTACAACACGTTTGTAGTTAATGTCACGCAGTAAGTGCGCGTGACTGTCATACCGCGCGCAAAGACAATCCCTTATGTGGCAAGGGTTTGCGCGGCAAATGCTATCGTGCACGCTAGTTTTGCAAAACTCTTTTTATACACGTGTGCGTGCGTGCGTGTGCGCGTGTGCGTACTACTTCTCATTGTCGTTAAAGTCTTTTTGTAAAACAGCGCGCAAGATAGCAGTTAGCTTGTAAGTGTAGTAATGACAAGGCATTGGCTTTGCGCGCAGGTATGACACTCGCCGACACTACCTTACACTTGAGAAAAGGTCGGCTTGAACTACGGTAAAAACCGTAGATGGCGCATACGATTCACCCAATTCGTATGCGCTTGTCATAACAATTCGTGTGCTTCGATCTGACTGGCTTTCTCGTAGGGGTGGCTGTTGTCATTCACCGATAGTAGATCGGCCAACACGGACGAATCTGGGGCGATCTGGGGCAAGGTAGACCGTAGTGTGGTGGGCGCAAAAGAAAGGCCGGATAGACCGGCCTGTTGTGGGGAGGATTGTGGGGGGTTAGTGATTGCTGCCGTTGACTCTGCCGTAGACACGTGCCTGGGAACGCTCATAGGCGAATCGGTCAGTGTGTGTGTCCTTGCGTGTGTCCTTGCGTGTGCGTTTTACTGTGCGTTTCATTGTACGTTCCTCCACTAAGGTTTACGAATTGCCCGTATGAAAAGGATTGTGGGGGCTATAGCGGCCTGCGTTCGTATTGCCATTCGGCGCATGATTCAAACCCGTTGACATACTCGGCGTCAGTGATTCTTTCTTCGTTTGCGAGATCGAGAAGCACGTTCTGCACCCACAATAGCGGGTTTAGTGTGTCTGGCTTTACAGATTCATATGCACTGTTCATTGCGTGTTCCTCCACTAAGGTTTACGAATTGCCCGGATAATGAACAACCAAGGCAGAACCCAGAGACATATACCGGCCATTAGACCCATACTACAGTCTCCGCACTATACAGTACCAAACAAAGATGAGCAAAGAGAACTCCATACGCATAGTCTACTACATGTTTGTTGCTGACGCAAGCACAAAATGACAGATTATGCAACATAATCCGCCGTAGTCGTGTGGTAGGTGGCCAACCAATAGCCTCGCATGAAGCCTGCTGGCCGGTTTTATTGGACTGTGTGATCGGTCTGGCCGATGACCGGGGGTAGCACCCTGCGTGTGAGGGCGTGATGAGCGGGTCCCCATATATAGCCCCCCCAATCCATACCATTTTTTCCTCCATAGTATGACCCGCACAATCGTTATAACCGGACTTACTACTATGACCCGTAGTAGTTTTTGCGATTTTTTGGAGGAAAAATGTTTCAGAAGGCGACTTAGGGGCCGTTTTGGGTTGTATTGAGTCGGTATAGTAGAGGGGAGTGGTGAAGTTGGCCAGTTCCTTTTTAGAGGGCAAAAACGGGCGATTGAAACGAAACAAATAGCACGGGAGAAAGTAAATGGGTGACATGTTTTTGAGCGATAATGTAGGCCGTCGTGTGCCTCCACATGTTCATGCGTGCGCACCTGTGGCTGCGAGTGGGGTCACGTTGACAGATGCGGCGACGGGTGGGGATCATACTCAGACAGTTGTGGGCGGTGCGACGTATGCGTTTACCTGTCTGCCGAATATCGCGGATCAGGGGACGGAGATGGATGACACATTCGTTTTTGGACTGGCTGATGCGACGGCTGAGGCGAATCAGATTTGGATTTGTCCGCCGTATCAGACCATCATCATTCAAGTGCCGGTAGGAACGACTTCGTTGCACTATCAGAGCCTCGCGAACGGCGGGTCTGGTAAATTGAGACGGATTCATCAGTCGAATAATACATATGACACTCCGTAATGGCGCGACGAAAAAAGGGGGAATTGACTAAGTGCTGTACAAAATGTGGCAAGGAAAAGCCATCAACAGCAGAATATTTTCCAAACAAATATAAGGATCACAAGGTTGTTGGCCTTCAAGCACATTGTAAAGAGTGTAAATCGGCCTATATGAAGGAGTATTGGGCACGAAATAAGGACAAATGGAAAAGATATAACAAAGAATGGGCGGAAAAAAATCCAGAACGGCACAGAAAAATAGAACGCAGGTCTCGATTGAAGTGCAGATATGGTATTACAGATAATGAATATCAAGAAATGTATGATGACCAAGAAGGCAAGTGTAAGATTTGTGGCAAGAAAATCTCACACGAAAAGTTATGCATAGACCATGACCACGAAACAGAGCGCGTACGTGGTTTACTCTGCTATTCATGCAATAATTTTGTTGGACACGTTGAACTAAATGGACATTTGTTGCCGTTAATTTTTGAGCACATAGAATAAATGGCGAAAAGAAGAAAAAAAGGCGAACTAACAAAATTAGGCGAACGAATTGACTTGTTATTGGCTAAATGGGTCAAGAAACGTGACAAATATACTTGTCTATGGTGTGGATCACATAACAATCTTCATGCAGCGCATATAATTCCAAAACGTGAAGGACATATATATCGGTGGAATAGCAACAATGTCATTACACTATGCCTTCGTTGTCATCTTGAACGTCTCCATAAAGACCCATTAGCTTTTGCTGAATGGTTCCACGAAGCGTTTCCGGGCCGATACCGGGCGTTGAAGCTCATCGGTAAGCGGCCCAAGAAGTATTCTGCCGATGAACGAAAGCGAATGATTGAGGAGTTGGAGGATAAGATTCGTGCCCGCGAAAACGCAAGATCAGGCGACTGCTGCACGCATGGCTCTGGCAGCGAAGAAGGGTAAGATACCGGTGTCTAAGTTACAGGGTGCGGCACGATCTATGTATAAAAGCATGTCGGCGGGAAAGTTGAAGCATTTTACTCATAAAAGCCCATTCAAGGGAGCAAGGAAGTGAAAGCGATAAAAAAGAAGTGGGGAGACCCGATTGATCTTGAATGGGTGGATGCAATATCTGAGTCTGGTTGGAAATCATCATCAGAATTGGACAAAACACCGCCAGAATGTCTGTGCAAGACGCGCGGTTACTTTGTCGGAATGACGGAATGTATGATTATCGTGGCCCACACTATCAGCAGTGGCGAGGTTATTGGAGTGCAGTGGATACCTAAAGGAATGATAGTGCGGGAGATTACATAATGGCGAAGAAAAAGAAAAGCGCAGACAAACCAGATGTCCGACAGCTTGGTCAGAAGTCCAGGGCTGGCAGGATGATGAGTGAATTCCTTCGGGCCATCGGTTCGGAAACTACGGAGACCATTCGCCATCCGATTACCGGCAAACGTGAGCTGGTGACGAAGGCTGAAGCAGTAGCCCGGAAGATTTGGGAAAAGGCTCTTGGACGTGAGTGGGATTGGGACGAGAAGAAATACATCGAGACTGAAGTTTCATTAAGCTGGATGAAGCTGCTCCTGGAACGGGTTGAAGGAAAAGCGGGGGGAGAGGAAGCGAGCAATGATACGGCGGTTGTGGATCGGATAAGTGATATTAATCGAGACAGGTTGAATGCGCTGGCTGAAGGAGATGAGAACGAGTGATCGGAAAGGGACTTACACAGCACCCTAAACTCGCGGAACCTTTTCCTTCCAGTCGTCGGTTCTGGACGTGCCCAAAAACAGGTCTCAAAGTCCCGAAACGAAAAGACGAGAATCTGCAATGGCGCGAGAGGACGCTGCGAGCAGCGGACAAAGACCCTATTCTTCGTGCCGACCTCTTGGCCGCGAGTCGGGATAGCAGCCTCTTTTGGTTGAATCTGTTCGCCTGGACGTACTGGCAGTTTGAGACCGATCCAGAAACCGGCAAGCAAAGACCGGCTCAACAAACTCATCAGCCGTTTATTCCTTGGGAATGTCAGGATGAGGCGTGGGAAGCATTCGAGTACGCTTTTGAAAACGGTGAGGATATTCTGGTTGCAAAAAGTCGAGATATGGGGGCATCTTGGCTGTGTGCATTATTTTGTCATCATAAATGGTTATTTCGGCCCGATTGTCAGATACGCGAGATGTCGCGTAAGGAATTTTATGTCGATGGGCCGACATCAGATAGTCTGTTTTGGAAGCATGATTATCTCAATACTTGGTTGCCTTCATGGATGCGGCCCCCTGGTGTGACAGAACGGGGCACGAAGAATCGAACAAAATTGCGCATTCATAACGAACTGAACGGTGCGACGATAGCCGGTGAAACGACGGCTAAGCACGCTATGTCCGGTGGTCGGTGTCAGTTGCTTTTGCTGGATGAGTTCGCCAAGGTTGATAATGGCGAAGAAATTCGAACGGCTACGGCTGATGTGACGCCGTGCCGGATTGTAAATTCAACGCCTGCGGGCGCTGGTACAGAGTATAGCCGGTGGAAGAACAGCGGCCAGATCACGGTGGTTCCGTTGATGTTCTGGGAGCATCCGGAAAAGGGTTCTGGCCGATTTGTGATTCAAGAACAAGATACGAAAAAATATCAGATCAGCTCGCCCTGGCTTGAGAATCAGAAGAAGCGACGGACGCCTAAAGAGATCGCTCAGGAATGTTACGCAGAAGATTTAGAGGCTGGTGACACATTCTTCGATACGAGTGAGTTGGATAAGTACATAGCTCTGTACTCAAAAGAGCCAGGTGCACGATTCAATATCAAGGTGAAAGACAAGATTGCCGATGCTGATATACCCAACGTCATCAAACGACGGGACCAGAGCTTCTTTAGCATCCGTAAGGCGTCGAATGGCAATCTCGAAGTCTGGGTTGATCTCATTGATGGACGACCGGATCAGGTCAACACCTACATTTTCGGAATTGACACTTCAACAGGTCGAGGAGCTTCTGAATCGGTCGTGTCGATCAAATGCAAGCAGACCGGCGAAATCATAGCGAAGTGGAAATCGCGGACAACGAGGCCGGATCAGTTTGCTAAGATAATCATCGCTCTGGCCGTTTGGTGCGGAGGGTCAAACGGTCAGAAATTGCCGTTTTTGAAGTGGGAGAAGAATGGTCCTGGATTGGACTTGGGTAAGCGACTGGTTAAGGAGCTGAAATATCCTTATTATTATAAGTCTGAACAAGAAGGGATCGTAGGCGAGAAGAAAACGGATAAATATGGTTGGCATTCGAGCCGCGATAGTAAAGAACTATTGTTGCGGGCGTATGAGCGAGCGTTGTATCAAGGACGGATCATCAATCACGATAAACGTGGTCTGGAACAGGCGAAATACTATATTTATTATCCAGGTGGCGGGGTAGGACCGGCTGAATTGCAGGATAAAAAGGCAGCCGAGATGCTTCTCCACGGTGACATTGTGATTGCCGATGCTCTTACGGTAGATGACAGAGATGTAGCGAGGCCAAAGAAAGTCGGGGTGAAAGCGCCCTGGAATAGCTGGGGGGCGAGATATGAGGATTGGAAGCGGAAGAAACAACGAACAAAAGGTTGGCGAAAAAAATACGATTTTCGTTGAGAGATAAATGACAACAGAATTGACAGCGAAAACCCTTAGTGCCGCCGTTAAGGAAGGTTTTGAACGCATGGGTTCGTACCGCAAGGCGCGAGCGCGTTTCATCAAAGATTATGTCGGCACATATATGAGCAAAACCCACGGCATTACTGGTGAGGCCCCGATCAATTTAGTGTTCCTCGCCATACATGCTTTGGTCCCCAACCTCGTCCAAAAGGAAGGCATGAATAAGGTTGTGACCGATTTCTTGGCTCATAAGGACTACGCAGAATTGTTGGGTCTTGGACTGAACAAGTTGCAGAAGCAGATGAAGCTGCGCAAAGTTCTACGAGCTGGTCTTGTGGACATGTGTTTTGGGTTTGCAGTCTGGAAAACTTCGATAGCCGCCGATGGTATGCTCCTACAAACGGGAGAGGATGAGGACATACCACTCGGCTCTATCTATACCGATTTGGTTAGTCTGGATGATTTTACTTTTGACCCCACTACTACTGCTTTTGACAAATCAGCGTTTATGGGTCATCGGATTCGAGTACCGAGACAGATGTTGCTTGACTATGGGTGGAGCAAAAAATCTGTAGAGAAATTGCCGTCTGCGTCTGAACATCCACATGAAAAACAGTGGGCCAAATCATTGACACAAGAGGCGGCTAAAGCAGACCGGATGTATGATCTTCAGGACTATGTATATGTAATAGAAGTGTGCGTTCCAGAAGCTGGGGCTGTAGTTTATATCCCCGATCCCTATCAGCAGACGTTTGAAGATTTCGTACATATTCAAGAGTATGTGGGTCCGGATGAGGGACCATATACGATTTGTTCGTTGACTCAGCCAGTGCCCGACAATCCGCTCCCTATCGCCCCGGTTGGCGTGTGGCGTGACTTGAACGATATGGCGAACGAGATTTTCAAGAAGTTTATGAATCAGGCTGAGCGGCAGAAAGATGTGTTGTTGTACCCGCCTGAGTTATCCGACGTGGCTGAGGCCATACGAACGGCGGCTGATGGGGAATGTATTGCTTGCCCCGATCCCAAGAACATCAATGTTGCGTCATTTGGCGGGCAGAATCCGGACAATGAGCGCATGATTGATCAATTACGTAGTTGGTTCAATTATATGGCTGGAAATCCGGATCAACTCATGGGCATTGCCACCAGCCAAGCAGATACGGCGACCGAGTTCCAAGGGCTACAGGCGAATGCGACAGTGCGTATTCAAGACATGCGAGACATGATTGCCGATGCTCATGCGGAGATCAGCGGCAAGCAGGCGTGGTTTTTGCATACCGATCCTTTGATGTTTAACATGGGGCAGCCAGGCATACCTTTGTTGAAGCGCATTACAGGTGGACAAGAGGTACAAGTGTGGTTGACCCCGGAACAGCGAAGAGGCGATTGGCTGGACTATAATTTCGAGATCGTCAAGCGGTCGATGACTGTACTGGAACCGAATGTGCGGGCCAAGCGACTGATGGAATTTTGCACCAATCTCATTCCATCCGTTACGCAGTCTGCAATGGTGTCGGCTCAGATGGGCATACCGATGAATGTGCCACGAATTCTAATGCAGATAGCGGAGGAAATGGGCATTGAAGATTCATTACAAGAAGTATTTCAAGACCCGACCTTCGAGAAACGGATGCAGTGGATGATGATGATGGGTCCGCAAGACCAGGGTAAGGGGCAGTTGGCGGGTGTGATTCAGAATCAGGGGTCTCCGAGTCGAGCCAACATTATGACCCCGCAACAAGACGTGAACCAAACGCAACAGGAACCAGCTGCAATAGCTCAATCGGCAGCGGGGTTCGGTGGAATGAACTGGCTGAGTTAGGAGATAGCATGGCGAGCAAAAGTGCTGATGAGATCAAAAATGAATATATGCGATATTACCGTTTTGAGCAGGCTCAAGGTACGGACCCAAAGAATATTTTGCCGTTTGGCCGATGGGCAAACGCCAAGTATCCGGGATATAAAGAGCCGAAGTATGAAAAAGCCAAGAACAAAGCACCTGTAGCTGCGATCAAGCGACAACGCAAAGGCCAGGCATCGGCATTAAAAGGTGCTCTAACAGAAAAAGAAATCAAGAAGTACAAGTAGGGGGATAATGAGTGAGAGCGCGTAAGAAACCGGTAGAAATTGAATTCATTCGGTGGACGGGTGAAAACTATGAAGAACTACAGGATTTTCTTAAATCCGATCTTGAGTGTGTGCATCTTGATCGTGCCGTTTCGATTCGAACGTTAGAAGGATTCATACATGTCTGTGCAGGAGATTATATAATTCGCGGAGTACATGGCGAACATTATCCTTGCAAACTAGATATCTTTGAAAAGACATACGATATTCTGGATTAAACATGCCGACATATTGTTTCTTTTGCAAGGAATGCGGACACTACACGGAGGAGCTTTTAGCGGCAACGGCTGACAAACGTTGCACCTGTGAATGCGGCAATGAGATGACGCGAGACTTTGGGGCAGAGCGGGCCAATATTGGAGATTGCGATTATCGCAAACCGATTCACAGTGATGCGCTGGCGATAAATCCAGAGCAGATTCCAGAACATCGAAGATTGTTCCCGGACATCAACGTTGACAAAGAGGGGCGTCCAATTTTCGATTCATACAAGAAGCATGATTCGTATTTGCAGAAAATTGGGGCGGTAAAACACAAGGGCAAACCGAAGCGTCGGGGGCGAAAGATAGAGACAACTCGGACGAAAAAGAAGTAGTCCGGCTTACCTCGACTATCTATTATTGGAGGTATCATGGGAGATCGTCAAGACATGCGCGCTGATAAAAATGCGTATGAATCAAAAGAACTTGAGGACAAAATCGGGGAGCACCTGAGCAAATTTATTGGAGATGGTGATGCGTCTCCTGCCCCGGAACCTGAGGACAATCACGACTTGGAGACCGATGACACATCTACCCCTGATGAAGATGAAGGTCAGGCAGATGATGATTCGCTTAGCCAAGACGATGATGGCGGTGAGGATGATAATTCCACCGATGACTCGGAACCGGAAGCAGACGAAAAACCAGCCATTCCAGATAACGTGTATCGGTCATTGATGCACGCAGAGTACACTCCGGAAGAGATTTCGGAGTTCTATGAGTCCAATCCAAAAGCGGCTCTGAAGTTGTTTAACAAGGTCCACAAGGACGTGAACAACATGAGCAAGCAGTTTGCCGAGTTGGGGCGAACGAGGATTGAACTTGAGCGGCAGGAACAAACTACACAGGAGTCGGAAACGACCAAGCAAACGCCTAATCCGGTTGCCGAAGCGTTGAAAGCTGCTAAAGAGGATGATCCTGATAATCCGCTCATTCCGGTCTTGCAGGCCATTGGAGAGAACCTGCGGACCAATGTGGGCCAGCCAGCACAACCTGCCAAGCAACAAGTCAATACGCAGGATGATTTGACTCTGGCGACTCAGATTATGGGATTTCTTGGGTCCGATGACATGAAGGACTACAAGGATTTCTACGGACCAGCCAGGGACGCTAACAACATGCCGACATTCGGTGGGCAGGATTGCACCATGCAACAGCTCACGAATCGACAGGAGTTGGTGAACAAAGCTGATGAAATCTGGGTCGGCGCAAAGATGCACGGACGAGAGTTGGCGGTTGGTGAAGCGCTGGAATTGGCACACATGATTTTGACTGAGCCGATTCGAGAAAAAAAGGTTCGGGAAAGTCTGGTAAAGAATGTGAAGAAGAGGTCAAAGGGCATGACTATTCGACCGGCTGAGAGTAAGACTCTCAAGGCGTCAGACGAAGAAGGCAAGCCGTTGACCGAGGAAGAATTGGAAGCAAAAACGGAGGCGAGACTTAAAAAACTGCGATTGAAAGCAGGAGGGTAAGCGCCGCCTCCCTGGAAAAGGAGGTAGGAAGTGGCTGGATATGCAGCGAGTGACTTGCTTGATCTTATTGAAACCACGTTAAATGATCTGCCGGATCAGAAGTTCGAGGTTCTGTGGGACAATCAAGATTATGAGGCAAGTAGAATCTATCAGAACGACCGAATGGTAATTGACGGTGGCGAGAAGATTCAGCGATTCGTCATGCTGGACAACACTGGTAATGCGAGATACCGCAATTACTATGATACGGATGACCCCGCTGTCAGCAATCAGATGGACAGCATCGAGGTTCCCTGGACGCAGCTCGGCACGAATTATTCGTGGGATCGTCTTGAGATTCAGCATCAGATGAACTCGAAGAAGGGTTTCATTCGGCTGATGAAGGAGCGGCGAGTAGACGGTTTGTGGTCTTTGGCGGACCTCATTGAGGAACGATTCTGGAAAACTCCGAATACGGCAACTGACACGTTGTACCCTTATGGCGTGCCGTATTACTTGAACATGGTCGATGCCGATTCGACTACCGACGGTTTTGTGGGTGGTACGATTCGGTATCAAGATGGTAATACTGGAACCAGTTGTGCTGGGATTGATACGGCTACCGTCAGCAAATGGAAGAATTACGCCTTTACGTATACTGACATCAACCGGGCGTTTCTGAAGAAAGTTCGGCTGGCGTTTATGTACACGCGATTCAAGGCCCCGTATTTCATCAATGATCCCAGCGATAAGCGGGCCATGCAGAAGCGGTTCTATTGCGACTATGACATGGTAGCAGAGCTGATGGATTTTGCCGATGCCAAGGATGATAATCACAGTGGCAAAGAAGTACTCGGCAAGATGATTGTGGATGATGGCGCTAATGTTTATCTGAATCGTTTGCCGGTTGTCCCAATTCCGCAGCTTGAGGGTGACACCGATCCTGAGACCGGTGACGAAACTGATCCATTGTACTGTGTTGATTTCAGTCATTTCATTCCGGTCATACATGACGGCTACTGGATGGAAGAGTCTGAGCCAATGAGGGACAAGGGACAGCATACGTCGTTTACCGTGTTCCTGGATGGTGCACATAACAACCTGTGTACGAATCGGCGTAAGGCCGGTTTTGTTGGTCACAAAGCTTTGACGAGCTAAGAATGATGGTCCGGGGGATTTTACCCCCCTTGTGATAAGGAGGAAATAAATGGGTGCTGGAATGGTGAGAATGGGAGCAACTTCGGGTGCCAATTCGCGGGGTCCGAGTCCTATTATCTGGCGCGACTGTCGGGTTTCGACGTTCATTGAGAATCCGGATACTGGGTTCCATAAATTTGATGACTTCAAGAACAGCGCGCTGAATCTAAACGCTGCTGGTGCAACTGATTTTGCAACTGGCGTCGGTGATTTGTCCAGTGACATTAACTGGTATATCTATTGTGAGTCTGACAAGGTGGCTGATGTCGCTCTGCAACAGGACGATGACGGCGTGTTGCTGCTTCAGACCGATGGTACTGATGCCGATGTGATTGCTATTACATCTGGCAACAATGCTCAGGGCGTTATTAAGACTCCGGCTGAGGGCAGCCCTGCTAAGAAACTCTGGTTTGAATGTCGAGTAAAGACGAACACTATTACCGATGATGACGGTGGTTTCTTTGTTGGTTTGACCCAACCCGGCGAAGCCAAAGATGCTGGTGGTGCTATGGCGGCTGGCGGTGCGTCTCTTAGTGACGTGGACTACATCGGCTTTGCCCGATTGTCCGGCGACGGTGATGCATTGAAGTATGCCTATAATGAAGCTACCAGCGGTACGGCTCAGTCAGGTGCGGCTAAGACGATTGCTGCGGATACGTGGTATCGCCTTGGTTTCTGTGTGCGGGATAACGAGATTCGCTGGTATGTGGATGGCGTAGATGTTGGTGACAGCGCAGCTATCGACATTTCTCAGTCCAACGCTAATTATCCTGGTTCAACTGACATGGATGCGTTACTCGCATACGTAGCTGAGTCTGGTGCGGCTGATGCAGATGGTCTGTATATTGATTGGGTCCGCGTAGCCGTGGAGTACTAAGAGTGATTTGATCCCTGCCGGACAAGCTTATTGGCCTCCGGCAGGGTTCTGTTTTCTTTAGGGGGAACTATGGTAGACGTCAAACAGGCACATAACACTCTGAGACAAGTTCTACGCAGTTTGAAATTGAATGCCGATGAACACGATGCGCTGCATCAGTGTCTCGAAGTTCTTTATGCGGCTGCTATGGAGCAGAAGGAAGAGGACAATGGCTGAGCCGACATCGGCTTATACGGTACAGGATTTGATCCTGCGGGTAGCTAAGGCCGCTGGGGTTGCCTATTACGGCAGTTCTGGTACGGGCATAGCCGCCGTGCCAGTAGACGAGCATGACTTAGAACGCTGCTTGGATTGCGTGAATGACGGCATCAAGATGTTCATTTCTTCCGCTCCAAAAAACGGTTGGCGGTGGATGCAGCGACTGCAAGAAATAACATTTGGCACAGTTCAAACAACTGGCACATGTGATTCTGCCGGGGACGCTACGTCACTAATCGACAGCAGCCTTGCCAGCACATATGACACCGATGACGAGATTGTGGGTTACTATGTCTACGATACAACGCAGGAAATTTATGCGGCGGTGACGGCCTATACAGCGGCTACTGGTGATATTACGGTATCGGAATGGCTGGATTATGATGACAATTCTAGTTCACTGACTCCGGCCAGCGGTGACAGTTATTCCATCACGGACGTTCAGACCGTTGATGGGGACAAGGCGCGTTATCCGTTGAACCAAGATTTCTTTGGTGAAGTGTGCGGTGACATTACCTATGTGCCGGACAGCAGTCGGGTTCGAATCTACTGGGTTGGCGAGGATCACATTCGCAGGTTACAAGAAGTCACCGTACTGGACAGCTATCCGAACATGGCGGCTGTGCGGCCCTGGCAAAATCGGCGTTGGGAATTGGTAGTCAATCCGTCTCCGAACAGCGCGGATACTGTGACCTTTCATTACAAGAAGGGTTTTGCAGCGATGCAGGCAGTGACCGGCGAAGCATCTGCCGGTGACGCTACTTCAATTACGTGCTCGGATATCGCCGACCTTTACCCCGACAACTATTTCAATGGCTGGACAGTTTACATTATCGGTGGGACAGGCCGCAAAAGTTATGCTGAAGTGACAGACTATGACGGCGGCACAGGGGCCTTTACTGTGGCTGATTGGCTGTCGGTCGATGGCTCAGCGGGCGGAACTGATCCGGATGCTACGTCTGAGTTTTTCGTGACCGATGGCACAAGACATCCTGCCGGACAACAATTCGATGAGGCCATTCTGTCAGCCTGTCTTGCAAAAGCAGAACTGGAATTTGAGGATTTGCAGGTCGGCTACATGCAGAAATTCCTGCAAGTTGATCTGCCGCGTGCCTGGGACATTGATGCGAGAAGTGCCCCTAAGAAATTGGGAAAAATGATGCCCGGTAAGCGCGAGCATCTTGAACGAACGTGGAACGATGTTACAATTAGTTAAAGGGAGAGACAATGGGATTTCATTCTCACGATCACAAGTTTATGATTGCCGCTCCTGCCGGGGAAGCAGCTCCTCAGACTATCTACAAGACTGAGGACGGGATCGTTCTTGCATATGGCACTACGGTTCCGACCGATGCTACGACTGGTTATGCGGAAGGTTGTATTTTTATTCATGTAGATGGAACTACTGGAACAGCGGTATATATCAATGAAGGTTCGGACACTTCATGTGATTTTAATGCCGTCATCACCAATGAAAACCTCACTACTATCGTTTCCGGTAGCAATCTTGTTAGTGAGATCGAATCAACTGAATTGGCTGATACTGCTGCTGGCGCGAGTCCGAGTCCGAACATCTGGAATGCTTGTCCGTGGTTACAGTATGCGTTGGGTGCTGACAACGGTCTGACATATTGGAACCATTTTGACGGCAATTACGTCTTGGCTAATAATCAGGCGGCTACGGACCTCGGATTCGGCGTGGCCGGTTTTACTGGTGCAACCGCTGGTCAAACGATTGCAATGGAGACGGATGAACCTACTGGTGCCATTGTTTTGAATAGTTCAAATGACAATGAAACAACTGGTATTTCCATTGGAGGCGGTTTGAACACAGCCGGTCAGTATGTCATTAAGAGCGGCAAGAAGTTTTGGATGGAATGTCGGCTCAAGATGGCGAACATTACAGATGCTAAAGCCGGTGTATTTGTCGGTCTGGCTGAAGAGGCTTTGTTGTCTGAAGGCGGGATCATTGCTGATGGCGGCACTCTCACAGACAAAGACCTTGTTGGGTTCTGGCGTCTGGAAGGTGACGGTGATAAGATGGACACTTATCACAATACTGCTGGTGGTGGCGAAACTACTGAGATCAAAGCTGACGCCGTGACATTAGAAGCCGATACGTATATCAAACTCGGCATGTACTTCGACGGCACTACACTGACATTTTATGCCGACGGCGTTGCACTGGCTGATACCGTTGACTATGACGCCACTAATTTTCCTAATGGAGAAGAAGCAGCATTCTACATTGTAATCGGTGACGCATCTGATGATGATTTCAGCGTTACCGTTGATTGGGTTCGTATCGCCCAAGAGATTTAAGACCCCCTACGCAGCGTTGTTTTCCGCTGTGGTTTATAGCCGGAGAGAGCGCGGAGGACGTTCTCTTCGGCTTTATTTTTGGAGTAGATATGGAGATTTTGTTTCCGTTTCGCGGGTTGAATAAGGGCATTCCTTCGAGCAAGCAACCGATAGATACAGCGCGTGACTTGCAGAATGTGCGCCCGTTCAAGGATGGGCGTCTGCGCGGAGGGCAGAGACCGGGGTTGAAGAAAGCGAGTGCTACGGAGATGGCCGGGCCAGTGGTGGAGATTGTGACAGTGACGGTGATTGACTGATGGCTATTATATTAAACGGGACATCACAGTATCTTAGCCAGACTGCTGTGTTTGGCGCTGGAACTGACCTAAGTGGTTACCCATTTACTGTATCTGCCTGGATAAAACCGGCCAATTTAACGGCCAGTCATCCGGTATGCTCAATAGAACGCAGTGATGCCTCCTTCTTTATCGCTATGTTTGCCCGTGGGTCTGCGGCTGGCGATCCCGCTGCGATTTGGGGATACAATTCTGGCGGATCAAATGGATGGGCGGAAACTTCGTCCGGCTATTCTGCCGGTGTGTGGCAACATGTTTGCATGGTGTGTGAGAGTGATTCCAAACGCACCATCTACCTAAACGGTGGTTCATCTGGTGAGGATACCACCGATATAGATTATCCTATAACCGCTGCACAAGATGGATTTGAAGTTGGGATATGGTCTGCTGATGGTGGGCCAAACGGCTACTTTGAAGGTCGTATCGCTCAGCTTGCCACTTGGGATGTGGCACTTTCCGGAGCCAGTATAGCACGTTTAGCTAATGGCGCGGCTCCTACCGTAGTCGAAGATTCCAATTTGCAGAATTATTGGGATTTCGTTTCTGACGCAACTGATAGTATCGGCGGAGATGATTTAACTCCGACGGGTTCGCCCACTTATGATGATACTGATGAACCAGGCCCGGTTGATACAGCTCCGTCAGAAAAAATCTCTACGAAGCATATCGTATGTTTTGGTGGTCACAATGTTTACAAAGGCAGTACTCTGGCCGGGTTAGCCGTTGTATCTGATGCGTCCGGGGACATGGATACGACGAAGCGATTAGATGCGTTTGATGCCGAACAAAAGGTATTCATTGCCAATCGAGAATATCTCCGAGTCTTGGATTGCGCCAACACGAAACTTACGACTGCTGACATCGGGGCCAATCCCCCGGATCGTGGGAACACACTGACCGGGGGGACGAGCGGGGCAACGATGGTGGTGGATTACATCGACGCCTTGATGGGGGCAACTACGGTCTATGGCTATCGCACTTCAACGGCCACGTTTGTTAATACTGAGACCGTCACTGGAACGGACGACGACAGCAACGCCATATCGTTTACATTGAACGCTGATGAAGATGCGCCGGACCATTGGTACACCTGGACAGAATATGGCGGCAGCACAACTAATATGCCAGATCGGGCAACCATCGCGGCTCATTGGCGAGGTAGGGCGGTTCTGGCGGGGAATAGCTACAACCCAACACAGTTTTGGATGAGTCGGGTGAACAATCCCTGGGACTTTGATGCCGACACTCCGACCAGCAGCGATGCTCTTCGTCCGATTTACGGGGCATTGGGCGATACTGGACGACCGGGGGACGTTATCAAGGCTATCATACCGTTCAACGACACCTATCTTATTTGGGCCTGTGGTTCCACCATATATCTCACTGTCGGCGATCCAGCAGCCGGTGGGCAAACAGGCGACATCAAAGGTGTGGGCGGCATCATCGACAGCCGTGCCTGGACGTGGGACGATAAGGGCAATCTCTGGATGCTCACTGAGTTTGGTCTGATGCGTGTGCCAAAGGGATTTGGTTCCTTCGAGAACATGACCGAGGACACTTATCCTGATCTCATTGACGATATTGATTTTGATGCAAGTACAGACCGAATCGTCATGCAGTATGACAGCGTGCATCATGGTATTGTAATCGCCGTTTCGGATGTTAGCAGCGTGGCGAATACCGCAAACTACTTCTATGACCCACGAACAGGCGGACTGTTCAAAGATGCGTGGCCGGATGTGCAGACTATCTATTCCAGTTGTTACTACGGGTCTGATACCCCTGCGGATCGGCTGACAGTGTTCGGTTGTAGTGATGGCTACCTGCGAACATTCGACGCCGATACCAAGAACGATGACGGCACGGCCATCAACAGCTATGTTGATTATGGACCGATTCCGTTGGGGGACGGGCAGGATCGAGAGGGCATTATCCACGCCATCAAGGCGGAGTTGGGCGGCGGATCATCTGGCGGCTCTGAAACCGACTCTGACGATTTGTCCTACAAAATATGGGTTGGTTCGTCTGCCGATGGGGTGGTGGAAAAATTATACGCCAACACGACGCCAAACATTGCCGGGACATTCAGTTCTCCGGGCAGGCGTAGAGGCGGAGCGAACAAACGGAAGGCAAAGGGGTTGTACGGGGGCGTGAAAGTCTACAACACAACTTCAGGTGAAGCGTGGTCACTGGAAAAGATGCTGGTCGATGTGCGACTGGCGGGGAGACGTAAGTAATGGCAAAAGCAAAACCGAACATCACAGGTCTATACGCCAATCTGTACGATGAATATCAGGCAGGCCGAGAGACCGGACGCGGGCTATTCGGAACCGGTCTGCAATCGCTTCAGCAAGCGGCTGATTTGTTCGCTCCTGGCGGGGCGTTTGAAAAATCGGCTATGGAACAATACGAGACCGGCAAGCGCAAAGCTCTGTCAAGTGGGATGCAGAACTTGATAAGTTCCGGTCTCGCCAAGACAAGCACGCCTGCGGCTTTGGAGCGTGGGTATGAGCAAGAGGTTGGCACGCCGTTTCGCACGGCTGTCGCGGCTGAGGGACAGGGGCGATTGGCGTCGGCCTTGCAGAATATAGCAAATTACGGCCTTCAATATCAGAATCTATATCCGTCCGCTGGCACATTGAGTTATCTGGCTACCGGTGGATTTGGGGCGCTGTCATCGGAAGATGCGAGACAGCAGGCATTGACCGCATCTCAGCCGAGTGTGACAGAGCGGTTGGCAGCTCTGCGTGGTGGGGGCGGATTTAGCGCCGGTTCAAGTCCGTTTGGTGGGGCTGGTTCTTGGTTCGGCGGAGGCGGTTCATCTGGCAAGCAAACTTCTGGTTCCGGTGGACAACGAACACTGACTACTTACGGCCCCCAAAGTGGGGTGGAATCGACAAGCGCGCCTGCTGAAATGATGATGGGGGCTGATCCTGGATGGAACGCAAGTTATTGGGCAGGTCGAGTTCCATCTACTACTGAGGCTCTGGCTTCGGGGGGAATGATGAGCGATGTATATGAGAGATCACTTGGCATGAGTCCTGGTAGTAGCGGAACAACCGTACCGATTACTGTTCAGCATTACACTAAACGAGGAACGGGTGATACCAAGACTATCCAAGTTCCTCAAGATGCTCTTGGCGGCGGGCCGGGGGGATTTGTAAACACTGCGATGTACCAACAATACATACCGTCGGGCTATGAAATCTATAACAAAGGGTAAAAAATGCTTGTACCGGTCCCCAACCCCCAGAGCAATGACCAGCAGTTCAAGTTTGAAGTCAGCCGGGCTATCGCTGCGCTCGCATCGAACAAGTTGGGTGAGAGTGCGTCCCCTACATTCGGAGGACTTACTGTGTCCGGAACTACTACTTTGAGTAGCTTGACTGCCAGCCGACTTGTTCAGACGAACGTAAGTAAGGCACTGGCGTCTGTATCCGATCTAACAAGTTGGATAGGTGGAACCAGCGGCATCCTTTCTGCGACCGATAATGGGGACGGAACGATCACACTGAATATCTCTGATCTATCCGACCCCAGCGCTGACCGAATACCGTTCTGGGACGAGACGGACAACAAAATCAAGTGGGCATCGGTTATCGGAAACGGACTAACACTCTCCGGTACGACGCTGTATTGGGCTTGGCTCAACATGGAATCTCTGAGTGAAACTCCTGCCGATGATAGTATGATGGTGTATGAGAATGTCTCTGGCGGGATGACGTGGGAGAGCGGATCAACCCTGCGCACTACACTTGGGCTGGCTATCGGTTCTGACGTGCAAGCCTGGGATGATGACTTGGATGATATTGCGGCGCTGACTCCGACCGATGGGAACTTCATGGTTGGGGATGGAAGTGATTGGATAACGGAATCGGGGAATACCGCTCGCACTTCTCTGGGATTGGGAACAGGGGATACGCCGCAGTTTACTCGGTTGGGCATTGGAGCCGCCGCTTCTTCTGGTTTTGGTGTTCGCAATATCTTCAATACTTCTAATACGGCGGTTGCTACTGAATATGCTGTTTATTCTCAAATGGTGTGCGAACCTGCTGCTAATTCCGGAACGTATTTCCGGGGTGGCCAATTTGAAGTTGAGACTAAAAGTGCTAATAATTTCACTGGATATGTTCAGGGAACTTTATATTTAGTAGAGCATGAAGGTACTGGAACATTAGCGCAGCAAATTGGTTTGGACATCAGACCACAAAATTCTTCTACCGGCACGGTATCAGACCAACGTGCTTTGAATATCTCCTCTTCCAATGAGGCTGCCGGGGGTACTGTATCACAATACTATGGCATCTATCACAACTATTCCAATGTTGGAACTTTAACTGCCAGTTATTTCATCTATGACTTATCGGATATGGATAGTTACTTTTCTGGTAAGTGCGGGTTTGGAGACAGCAATCCACAAGAAGATGTTCATGCTAATGATACTGTGCGGGCAGACGTTGCGTTTAACTTAAATGGAACAGATATAATCACTTCTGCCTTGGCGTCTTTTGCAGATGTTCATACTTCTACCGGCGGGGCAAATTTAGCTGGTTCATATACCGCTATCAGACCGACAAACAGTACGGATTTAGTTGAAGCTATTCGACTTGGTAGGTATGGCAATGACATACGGTATCACTCCATCTATCAAAAATGTGGTTCTACCACGAATAGTTATCTGGAATTTCGTATCCATGATGGTGGGGGGAGTCCATATACCGGGCAAACTACACTGTTGCGACTCGAAGGCAGTACCCCGGAAGTCAAAATACTTGGACATACGCATATAGATACAGCAACAGATTTGGGGACAGAAGCTCTTAAGATTCAACAGGATGATGACGACCAAGCCTTCATTGATTTTGATGGCACTTCTGCTGCCGATTCATCCAAGAACATCTCTACGCAAAACGGCGATGGCAGCGTAGAGGGGCCAAAGAATTACAGTGCGGCGAATGGCTGGGCCTTTGAGGGCATGGTAAAAGTAGAAGTAAATGGAGCGGCACGATGGATGCCGTATTACTCTGAGGACACAGCATAATGGATAACATTGATCCGATCAAGATACTCCAAGACCAATTCGAGCGCAAACAGACGTTGCTGGATCAACAAATTGGTCAACAGGAACAAGAGATTGACCGAACTTGGCAGCAACAATATGGAAACCTGGAACAGCAATACAACATCGAGCGCAAGTATCTTGAACAGAGTCCAGGTGAGATGGAGCAGAAGAAGAAAGCGCTGCTCAGTCTCAACAAGAAATATGAGATGAAGCTGAACGATCTGCGCACCAAGATACAGCCACATGTGGAACAGCTTAAGAGCCAGCGGGCAACAGCAGAGGCCAAGCTTGGGGAGCAATTGACTCAGGCGCAGATGGAGCTGAATGTCATCGACCGGTTGGCTGAACAGGGCGTGATCTCTGATCCAAGGGCTATCATGCAGCAGAAGTTGCAGGCTGTTGGGATTGATATACCTTATGCACAGATGAGACAGCCAAAGCCAGAGGATAAAGTTCGCAAAATCGAGAGTGAGTTATCACGAATAAATAATGCGTTGAAACGCTTTGAACCAGGAAGAGATGAACCTGGATGGAAGAACGTTATTGGCGCATTTGCACTCGGAAAGTGGGGTGAAGATGTCCCACTCGGATATAAGGATCGTGATCCAGTAACCGGCGAAGAAGTGTCATATGACGCCACAGAAGAACAAATTGGAACATTTAAGGCGCTATTGGACAAACGCCAAGAATTAGAACGTCAACGCAACCAGCTTTTACTCACCGGCCAACCTGGGGCAGAATTAGTACACCACATGGGCGGCGCATTAAATCGAGTGGCACAGAATCGAAATCCATTAGCAGTTCAGATAGAAGGATTGAAGAAACAAACCAGCAAATCAAAGGGCAAGTTGACCGACCCGGCCATCGCACAGCAATTTCTACAACGAGCGCAGGGTGATCCAAATAAGGCCAGAGCATTAGCACAACAAGCGGGATGGGAGTTGTAATGCCTGATATATTTGACACGATTTCATCCGGTGACATATTTGATAAGATCGAGCCAGAAACAAAACCAGCTATGGTATACGGGTGGGGTCCGTCTGGATTTGAAGCTATTCCAACGAGAGTGTCCACAAAAAAGGGGGAGACAGAAAAAGGTCTGGTGTCGGGCAGTTTGAACGTAGCCAGCGGAGCATATGGAACAGCCGCCTTTGCTCAACGGGCCGGTCTTGAATCTCCTTGGGGATTTTATGGTAATTACCTTCGTAATCGTCCGGCCATTAGAAAAATGGTGGAAAAGAGCGCGGCTAAACAAGACGCCAAAGCACAAGAACTATGGGAAGCTGCTCGTATTCCTGAATTGGCTTATGATCCTGAGTCTGGCTTTTCTGGTTTCGTTGGCTACACAGTTGGTCAAACGCTACCGTTCATGACCGCCGCTACAGGCGCAGGTCTAATAGCTGGTCCGGCAGCATCGTTCTTGGTAGGCGCTTCAGTAGAAGGCGATAACGCTTATCGTGAAGCCATAGCTAACGGAGCGACAGAGGAACAAGCCAATGCTGAGCGCGTCATTGTGGGTACGATAAACGGTGCCATAGAGATGATGCAGGCAGGCAAGGCTATTGACTTTGCTAAGGGAAAATCTGACATCGTTGCAAAGATGGCTACTCGGATAGCAAAGAATAAAGTAGTTCAAAACCCAGGAACTCGTCTAACTGCCGATTGGCTGGCGACAGTGGCTCAGGAATCGCTCGAAGAGGCTGCGCAGGAAGCTGTTCAGATGGGGGCAGCTAAGATAGGACACGCCCAGGAGTTTAAGCCGGGCGAGGTCAAAGAACGAATTGGGCAAGCAGCGCTCGGTGGGGCTATCGGTGGTGGTGTCCTGGCTGGTGGCGGGCGTATAGCTGGCAAGGCGTATCAAGCGGTCAAGGAAGATTTACTTGAGCCGATTGACTATGCAGAATTAGAGGGGGAAGAACGGCCTGAAGAGATGACCGGTTGGTTTGTTCCTGAACCGAGGATCATGCCGACTGCTGATGTGCCGGAAGGAACAGCGGAAGCTCAGACAGCCCTGGCATCGGAATGGAGACCGGGGCCGAGAAAGCCAAAGACGGTGACACCGGAAGAGCAGGCTGTTCTGGATCGGCTGGAAGAGGAAGAACCGGCATTACCGCAAGAAGCGGCTGATGTTGGTGACAAGACAGAACCGGTCAAACCGAACATGTATATCGGCAATGTCACGAAACGGGCGAAAAAGGTATGGTCAGATATTTTCAATCGGGCGCGACAAATAGAGGGTTTGGCTGGTGAAGTGACACCGGAAGATGTGAGCCCGCATATGGAAGGGGCGTTTCCGACTAAGCGAACGCAGGTTGAAATGTCTGCGGCTGAGGCACAAGAGACGTTGGCTCAGCTTGAAGAGACGATGGATGAAATGTTGGCAAGCGGGGAATCAAGAACTTCGCCAGAGTTGGCTATGATGAAGGCCATGTGGGGGGACATCCGTGAACTACGTGAGGTTCTTGGGAAACCCAAAGGTCAAATGCCGTTTCGTGTGGTGCATGGTGATGAGCATCTGACGCTTGAAGTTCCGAATCCGACTGAACGCATATACACCGCTATCAAAGGGCCGTCCAAGAAGCAGCTTGCTCAGTACAGCCACAAAGACCTTGTGACGCAAGGTGAAGCTTTAAAGGCCAAATTCAAAGCTGTAGCAAGAGCGGCAAGCAAGGCGTACCGGCAGGGAAACAAAGAGGGCGTGGAGAAACTACGCCGTCACTTGCGGGCGTTGAAGGCTAAGCAACGGACACTGCGCATGGTGCGCCAGTACCGCAAGAAGCTGGTCCAGCGAATCACTAAGCCGGTAAGCGAAGGTGTTGATCCGTTATACCGACAGGCGATTAAGATCATGGCCGGTGCCCTGGACCCAACGGCACGGACAGCAAAGACCAGGAAAGAATTAGCCGGTCTGGAACGGGCGTTGAAAGCGGACCCGGAAATTGCGCTCCGCATGAAATCATCTAAGAGTTTGAATAAGTTGCGGCGGCTCTATCAAACACCGATTGAACAAGTGAGCACAGAACAACTCCAAGATTTGGCAGAAGAGCGCGTACGGCTGGAAAAATCTGGCAGGCTTGAAACGCGACAGATGCACCGCAGGCAGCGGGCTAAAGAAATTGATGAGCAGTTAAAAGCGGCTCTGAAGCAAAAGCCAGAGAAGGCGGGTCTGCAAGGAATGGGGCGGTATGGTGCCACCAAGACGCAGAAATTGCGAGATTGGATGCGCAAAAAAGGATCATACTATGGTTTGGGGCAGTACCGTATTGAACGGTGGATGGAAAACCTGGATGGGTTTACGAGGGGGGCATGGACACAATTTGTATGGGAGCCAATGAAGCGACTGGCTACTGTGTCCAGTATGCGGCGAAATCAGCGAATAAAGGAATACTATGAATTTTTGAAGAGTGGAGGGATTGACCCAGCTCTGTTCATGGGACACAAACAAGATATTATTCTTGAAGATGGTAAGGTAATTAAGCTCAGTCCGTTTGAACAGATGGGTATTTATGCGTTTTCTCAAGAAGAAACGGCTCGGTCACATCTTGCTGACATGCAGCTCAGTGACAAGGACATCGGCAACATCGCTGAGAAAGTTGCTGCCGATTCTCAGATGAAGGAAGTGGCAGATTGGATGCTTGGAAAGCTCGACCGGCAATGGGAACAGATTTTGCATGTGGCTCATGAAATAGGCATTGATCCTACTAAATTGGTCAAGGTAGCAAAATACCTGCCGTTATTGGTCCGCAATGTAGATTACATGGAACAAGATGATTTGCTTCGTAGAGCATTGGGCGAGTTCATACCGGAGGACTACCAGGCCGAACGTAAGTTTTTGGAAGAACGGAAGCCAAAAGCTAAGGGGGACGTAGAAATTGATATTCAGATGCTCTATCTTCACAGCATAAATGAAGTCGAGCATTTCTTGACAATGGCGCCAATGTTAAGTCGGCTTAGTCATATCATGGCCGACGACGAGTTTCGCAAGCTATTAGACAGCCGCACTTATGGACACGGCTCTGAGATTCTGGCTAAATGGGTGGTTGATACGGCTCGCGGTAGAGTGGTGCGTGAACATTCACACTGGTCCAGGCTGATGCACAAGTTGAATAGGCATGGCATCGTATATGCTTTGGGTTATAACATACCGGTTGTTTTACGACAGAGTATATCGTCATTGAATGCTATGTCTTACAATCCGAGAATGATTCCACGATTCATTCAATCCGTTATGATGAGTAGCGCCAGCCGTGAAGCGTTTGACGCTCTGCGTGAAGATGTATTCGCAAAATCAAACGTTGTGCGTGAGCGAGATATGGAACATTACATGGCTGACTTGTGGAACAAAAAGCACATTAAGAAGATGGTGTACCGACAATTTGGTCATAGGTTCAAAGGATTGGAACTGTCCAAGAAGGCTACATCTTGGATACGATTCGTTGATATGTGGACTGTAGTGAATAGCTGGAAATCCGCATATGATGTGGCACTTGAGGAAGGAGCTTCAGAAAAAGCAGCGGTGCGATATGCCGACCGAGTGATCCAACGCACACAGCCGATGGCTCGACCAGAAGATTTGCCCCATTTCTTTAGGGGCGGAATCATTGACCAATGGCTTGCGCTGTTCAACAATCAGGTAAACCAAAATTTGAACTTTTGGGTGCATGATGTAGGCATGTATCGCAAGCAAGGTAAGATTAACAATACCCAGCTCATGTATCGGATAATGATGTCTTACACATTACCTGCGATTGTGTTCGGAATGATCTCGCGTGGGTTTCGACCGCCGGATGAAAAACAACTTGCCAAGGATTTGTTCATGTATCTCGGTGGAGCACCGTTTTTCTTTGGCCGTGTATTGACATCGGCTATTATGGGATGGGGAAACAGTCTGGGACTGGCGAGTATGCTGTTGGAAGGTCCGACAGAAATTATGACTGGCATCAAAGATCAAGATGCTTCGGATGTTTTGAAGGGGGCAGCTAAGACACTGGCAATGTTATCTCCTGGATTTATAACTGCCCAAATGATGAGGTCCGGAGAGGGATTAGTTGAAATGAACGCCGGAGACATTGATGATCCCAGGCGTCTTATTTGGAGTGAATGGGCCTTAAAACAAGGCCAAGAGAAAGAATCAAAAACAAAGACTACGAGACGTAGGAAAAGGAGGAGAAGGAGACGATGACGCCAACAGACCATGATCTATTGATTGAACTGTGCCAGAAGGTTGACCTGATTTACGTGTTGCTCACGAATCACTTGGAGCATCATTTTTGGTATAACATGACACTGCTTGGCGGATTTATTGCCACCGTTACGTCTGTGATTCTGTACTGGTGGGGGAAGAGGCGACAGAAACCAACTTCTTAGCCGCGTCAAAAGTTAGTTCAACGACAGCAGACCAATCAAAACAAAAAGGCCGGAGCGTATGTTCAAGCCCGGCCTTTTTTATTTGCCTGCGAACGGCAACGGCATTGGCGACTCTCTCTACCGGTATCAGGCCAATCAACCCGGCATTGTCCCACAAGATCGGGGCCGGTTGCTCAATCAGTTCCATCTCGATTGCCGCGCTTGGAAACAAGATGTTTGTACGTTCGGTCTTTATCTTTATCAAGTTCACGTCTTGGATGTCTCCTAATGAAGTTGTCAACGATCTGCTTGGTGGTGTATCGTTTGTGCTTCCGGTTGGGCAGACTAAATGTTTCGATCAAACCGGCACGAATCCAGCCGTGTACTTGATTGTGCGTCACAGTTGCGCCGGTGCGCTTATAGACATGTGCTGGGATTTCAGGAATACTTAGAAAAATGTTCGGTCCAGATCGTGTAGAAGTCATAGGGCGGTATACTATAATATGCTTTACAGAAATTTTCAAGTTGTTTCAAAGTTTCAACACCGGCGTCTTTTAGACATTCCATAAAGCACCATTGTTTCCATTTTCTTACGTTATTTGGATTCCACATCTTCTTTCTCCAACACCATGTTGACTAACAAATCAGCGGCCCCCTCCATCAAAGATTGAAACAACACTTTTCGGGCATCAGACATGTAATGTTGAGGGTGCGCCCGCTCTGCCACTTTATGAAATCTAATTTCGAGTTGGTCTAAAAAATATCGCATGGGTCATCTTTCCATCTGAAGAACTGTTTGATCCTGCCCCATCGACTCAGGTGAGGTGAAGTGTGTTCTCCGCACCAAAAGGATTTGTGGTCAAGCGGAGCCGCAGTGTTAATACCAATGTCGGGATCAGGTGTTCTTTGCGGCCATACCTGCCATTTGGCAACAGCTCGATTCTGTATATAGCTACTTGGGTTCCACATCTGGCGCACCTTTCAATTCTGCATATAGCTCAGGTCGATCCCCTTGGGCCAACCGATCTCCGACGTCACCCATCCATCGACTCCATTCTACTCTGGGTGCCCGGAACCAATAGAATCGGCCCAACTGATCTCGTCGTTGAGCAATAGCTATATAATGTACTCGGCCCGTCCCTGATGTCACCTGTATCAACCATCCAGGATTGGAGGAAGCTGGGAGGGGGTCGAACCCCCCCAGAACTTCCAGGTCGCCACTGTTCATAGCCAACAAGATCAGACAGTCATCAACGTTTTCATAGAGCCAGTCGATTAGTTGTTGGCGTGTGTGGATCACTTATCTTTCCTTGAACGATCTGCGTTAAAGTTGTATTCGTTGATCCGCGACACAGTGAGCATAGTTTGTGCAAAAAGGTATGTTGCAACGGATGCTGTGATCACTAATGTGGCTATTTCAATTACAACAGACATATTACCAGACATATTACCTCCGATCAATTAGTTGTTGATGTGTGTGTGTATGGGTCACTTACCTTTTACCCCCAGTATATCAGCGCGGTTGCGGCTGATAACAATCCAGCGGCCATTCCAGTTCGTGGCTTGCCGTGCGTGAGATCGTAGATGCATAGGCACACATATGGCAAACACATTCCAACGACAAAAAATTTACGGATCAACGTATCACCACAATTTCTATGTCGCGACATTTGCGCAGTTCTAACTTGTTCACACGCAAAGACCAACCAAGTTCCACATCTTCATACTCTACCTTTAAATCCGGGTTAAACCGCGAAAGCTGATCCATCAATTCTTTGACTGTCATCCGTTCTCCTTTACCTTAGCCTTTTCAACTTCAACTTCTTCCGGCGTATAATCGCCAGGACGCCTGAAGAACGACCGGCCAACCAGACCGCCGGTGAGCATGAACAGCAGGCCAGAGACACTGAGCGGGTTATTGTCATCGCCAACGATCTTCTCTTTGAACGTCTCAGCCTCTTTGATGGCTACGTCTATGAAGCCAATAGCATCCTGATAGGCGTATTTATCATCCTCAGCCAGTCGCTTAAGATCAATCTGATTGACTCGATGAGTGATGAGAATATCATCTTGCATGATCTTCAGATCGTGCAGACTGTAAATGTCCTGCGGCTCTCCGCCGACATAGGCCGGTGCGTACTGTGGAACGGAAGCCGGGGTTAATCGGTCCATGACGCTATCGCAGCCTACGCAAGCAAGTAGAATCACGCACAGTAGAATAATGGTAGTGTTTAGAATTTTACTCTTCATTCTGCCTCCTCATTAAAAGCATTTAATGAATCAACTGCGTCACGAAGCCATTGAATCTCAGTAGTTGCGTGTGGTTCGGTTTCTTCTATGTGCTTCGCCAATCGTTCACAGATATGAGCGGCGCTCAACAACTCTTCTCGACACGGTATCATTTTACCTCCTCAATGTTAACTTTAACTACTGTTTCATCTATGCACGCATATTGTTTTGCTGATTCACAAGTAGGGTAAAGAGTGGCGATTTTTAACTTACCATAGATGTCATTGCCGAAAAATCCAGATAGATATTGTCCTTTGCTGTTCTTAATTACCCATGCTTTCATTACACAGCTCCTAAATACTGTTGCTTCGATCTCTCTTTGATTTTTACACCGGCCCAAACCGGAACAACCCTGCCCCCTACAGAACGTCTTTTACGAATCAGCTTAGGGAACACCGATTTGAAGCGCACTCGAAACAATGCGGACCCCATCGGCTTCAAACCCCACTCTTCGTACACGGCTTTATGGAGATCAAACATCCAGTGAATCGGAATAAAAAATTCACTGGAATCTCCAAATTGGCAATGCTGCTTTACCATTGTAGAAAGTGGACTGGACAGCTCGCAATAATCGGCTAGATGTTCCTTGGTGGCGGCAGGGCGAGTAAACTCACCATTTGCCAACAACCGTTGTAGACCTTCTAACGCCCAATTAGCAATGCCAGGAATTTCCTGAATTAACTTGTCGGGCAACCGACGGTCTATCTTTCCCTCTTCCTGGGTGTAATCATTGGGGTAATAGAGCAGATTAAATCGCCGCAGGAATGCACCTTGATCGTCGTGAAACCTTGGTAATTCGTTTCCAACGTAAGTGAATCGACAAAACAGTTGAGCGTCAAATGGGTCTCTGTATTTCCGTTCGAGCTTGACTGTATCTTCTCCAATGATCTTTTTGAGTTGCTGCACCAACTTCTCTGAATCGACGTGGTTGGTTGTTCGATCCTCCGATATGATCGCCGCGTATTTTCCAAACAAATCATATGGGCCGAAGCGGTCCTTGAACTTGTCAAAAGAGAACGAGCTGACACGCTCCGGCCCAAGAAGGGCCTGCAATACCCTGGCTGTCGTGCTCTTGCCGCTGTTCCGCACGCCATAAAGCATCATCATTTGCTGCATCCGATTGGACGCTATCATGTTATAGCCTGCCCATTCTTGCAGCAGGTCGTGACTTTGTTCATCGGCATTGAAAATGTCACGGACAAAGCCGCGAGTAAGCGGACACTTAGCGCGGGGATTGTAGTCATATGGCAGCGTGCTGGTTACAAAAATATCCGGATGGAACGGTCTTAACGTCATGGTGTCAATGTCGAGTATGCCGTTGCGAAACACGACCAGCTTTTCTACATCGAGTTGTTCTCTATTTTCAATGTGGAACGGCTCGAAGATTCCGTTCGGCACTCCGACATGACACAAAGACGCCAGAGAGAATTTCACATCCTCAATGAACTTGCGGGTTGGATTCAGCCGGTCACAGCGAACATCGTTTTGCGTGTGCCGCAGAACAGAAAACGTATTGAAGTATTTGAACAGGTCATTATTGAGCCACTGATCTTTTCTTCCGTCCGTTCTCTCATAGTATGAACCGTTGTAGTGATACCAATCGTCGTGTACTTGATGGAAGGTGCGATAGTCATCATCCATCCAGTTGTCGTCAATGTATCGCTGTGCCAGTTCATACTGATTGACTTCCTCGATCACACGGCTTTCATCACTGCGTTCAGCCTTTTGTTCTAACCACAATTCAAACTCTTCAGCCGTCGGATGCCATGCTCGGAGGTCTTTGTGTTTGGCCGGGGGCAAGATTTTCTGTACCGATTTGCAGGTTTCACCCAACAAGCGATACATTTTCTCCATGCCCTTGCGACCAGCATCATCGTTTTCTCCGATGATTATGACATCTCGGCCTTTAAGCAGTTCACGGAGTATCTTTGCCCCACCTTCAGCGGAGGGACGACCAATAGCGACATAGCCCATGTCCATTGCCGCAAGAGTGTCAGTAGCCCCTTCGACTACAATGATGGGTTTGTCAGTATCAGGCAACGGACATTCATAGATCAGGCCGCGTTTGCCGCCTTTCTCCATGTGCTTCGTGCCCTTGTTCGTCCGCTTTAGAACACCGATGATCTTGCCCCGTTCGTCGCGTTCGGGGAAAGTCCACAGATGACCGAACGGCCAAAAACCCACTTCTAATCGGCGAATAGATTCGACCGACACACCGAGTAATTCAGAGACAATTTCATCAATTCCCTCGATGAGATTCCGGTTATACCGAAAGTGCCATTGTTCCATTTCAGACATCTTGAATCCGGCATTCCGTTCCGGGTCCAGAATGTGTAACCAACCACCAGATTCCCCTACACTGCGGTCGCTTGGCTGTTTGGTGCAGACAATCGCTGATCCGTTTGCGTTGGTCATGCACCATTTCTCACGACCACACAACGGACAAGGATTGTCCTTGGTGACTCTAATCCATCCCAAGCGATACCTCCTGAAAAAAGATGATGGTCCTCCGTGACCATGTGTCACTCCGTTTGTAGAAAGAAAGGAGCACTATGATGGGGCAGTTTTTGTTTACTTAGTCCCTAACGTCTCCAACACAATGTCACGAACTCTGGCCCAGCCGCCATCCTTGTCCAACTCTCCGGCACCGCCCATATCTTCAACGGTGCTGATCCAGACTTCCGTAACTTGGTCGTCAGTCACACCGTCTACAATGTGCGTTTCAACCTGTTCCCACGCCTCATCCTCAGTTGCGGTTTCGGGCAAATCAAGTGTTTCTACACCGACCGGTTCACCCTTTTTCGGGGCATCCTTTTCCTTCGATTTGTTGTCCGCTTTTCGGGGCGGCTTCTTTTTAGATGACTTCTTAGTGGTTTTCTTTTCCGCCGCTGGCGTCTCAGGTTTGCCCACTGACTTCGGCTTGGGTCCGCCGAAAAGATTCTGGAACTTCTTGTTCATCTTAGCGGCGACAGTTTTGACCTGCGCGCTGTCCAACTTTTGTAGGCTACGAGTAGGATCGGCATCAGCGTGGTCAATGCGAACGACCTTTAGGTTCGTCTTACCCTCATAGGTCTCTTCCTGTACACGGAATTGAACAATAGTATCACTAAAATCACCATCCAATTCACTGACATCGCCGCTCCAACCGAGCGCCCGATTCAGGGCTTCGGCCTGAAACTTGATTGGGTTCTCGGACTTGTCGGAGATGCAGAAATAGCCGGTAATCTCCGTCTCATCCCAATGAGAGCAATCTTGCCACTCTTCAGCGTCCTCATTGTAAATTTGCGTTGCTTGGAAACGGGCCACAAACTGCATGGCCTTACTCTTGCTACTCTGGACGAGGCCGTTTTCTACGATGTAGCCTCTGAAGGTTCCCTCACAAGTAATTTGACTCATGCACTCTCCTACGATTTGATTTCGTTAATCTGAACGTTTACGGTTCTGCCTTCCTCATCATCAAACGGGATTATTTCAAACGAACCGGCATCTTTACCGGTAAGTTGTTGGTATCCCTCTTCATTATCACGCATGAAAATATTCCTATCTCCTTTCATTTTGAAACATGTCCCAGGTTTCATGCTTCCTACACTTTGATATTTATCCTTCGCCACCTTGTTCCTCCATTTTAGACTTTGTTTTGCTGATGTCTGTATTATTACACTCTGGACACATCGGCATACCGGGTGAAATCGTGCTCTTCTTGGGTTTCTTAAATCCCTTACCGCAACCATTACAAATGAACGGGAACGGAATAATGCCCTTCCTCATCCGTTCGTCCTGAATGAGATTTAGCATCAATCGCGCGGCAAACTGCTGAACAGCTTGAACCTTAGCCTGGTCTCCGTGACAGTGTTTATACTTGAGGCCGCTGTTACAGGGGCAAGGTTCATTGCGCACGGGCTGTCGCCCTCCTCGGATGGTGCGGGTGGCTTCTACTTGTTGGACTTCATCAATCATTGTATGCCATCTTTCCGCCGAATCTTTCCACCAATTTATCGTGAAACGATAAAGCATCCTCAGCAATGATACATGGGTTTGTACTTGCCCAAGTACCCTTTCCATCAAGTCCAAGGCCTACCCATGCATCTCCAAATACAAATTTCTTACGCCCAATTACAATAGCGGGTCGCCCAATTGAACAGACACATATTTTACCTACAAGATTTTCATCCTTAGTTGGCATTCTCATTGAACATTAACCTCCAAATTGAATCATCCTCTTCTTCACAATATTGACACGGACCATACTCACCGCACATACCAATTTCGTGTAAAGTGAGAGCATCTAATTCCATTTCAGTAATGTAATCAGCCATATCACCCACCAAACACTAACCTCCAAACCGAATCATCCTCCGGTTTTTCAAACTGTACCACGTCATACTCTATCGGAATTGTCCGACTTTTGGCCTCGAAATGTGCTTCTGGCTGAACATAGACTGCTCGCATACCACCACCGGAAATCTTACGATCACTGTCAACGACCGTTCCAGCATAGTCCATTCGTAGCACATGATCGGCCCAGGCAATGTAAGCATCGAGGATGGAAATGTCCTTGCTGTTGTAGAGATCAGGAGTATCCATCAAGTAATCTTCACCGCCGGGATTGGCCTTCTTGCGAGTAGCCCGCTGAGCCAGCATGAGAATGTTACGACCAGCCCGGACATGCCTGTCACAATCTGACAGTATCAGGCGAGTCGTGTCATACCAATGCCGGTAGCCCTTGCCGTAGCCGTAATCCTCAATGTTCTGAGCGGTTGAACCCTTTGGTCCACTGACACGATTGAAGGTTCCCTGCAAAGCAAGAGATTGTAACTCTGTTATCGTGTCTATGATGATAGTCTCAAAGTCATTCAACACGTTAGACTGAAGAACGGCCCGCACATCTTCGAATGTTTCAACCTCCGGCACGCGCTTGAGCGGTTTGCCGGTTTTAGGATTTCGAATCTTGCGACCGCCATCATCCAAACCGATGATTACTGGGTTTGGGGCCATCGAAGCCAGCGTAGTCTTGCCAATGCCGGAGCGACCATAGAGAATGATCTTTTCGCCTTCATCGGCACCGGTCCAGGATTCTACAGTGAATGTCTTATTGGTTACTACTTTGTCTCGCACAGGCGGAGCGGCTCGCTTAGCCGGGGGTTTAGGTCTTGGGGCTTTACTCAATCAATGTCCTCCATTTCAATAGTCATATTTTTGACCCTGCCGATGACTTTTGCTTGTCGCAAGCTATCCTCGCTAAACGCGCCGTCCACAGCAGCCATCTCAAATTCACAATCGCCATTTAACAAAAGAATCCGCCGGTTTAACGGGCCGTCCATGTCAGCTATTACTACTCCTTTTAGATCAAAAACAAACTTAATTATGGTCCCTACATCCATGTTTTGAATATCATCCTTTGTTAATCCTCTTGACGGTTTGGGTTTAGGAGATACGAATCCTACACGCATTTGTCATCGTCCTTTCTTGAATCCGTCAGGCACGTCATTCGGCCCAACACCAATGTGATTGTAACAAATATTGCGAAAGTCGCACCAAAAAGGCGACTCACATGATCGACAATTCTTTGTCCACAGGTCATTTCGCCGAAATGATTTTGCAGCCTGAGCAATCCGATACAGATCGGTCTCAAACTCTTCAAGCTGTTCATCACTTCGGGGTATCTCTCTCTGAGCAAAGTAGTGTTCAGGCCGTTCTGCGATGTCCGCCATAAGACGAGCACCATACATCTCCGGGGTTTCATGAATGGCGAAGCCGCGTTTGCCGGGAATGACAAGTGAATCTACACCGTTCACAATTACCATTATGCGCTTCTCACCAACTTCTTCATTGTCCGGATTTCGGATTACTTCAAATCTTTCACCACAATATTCACCGGTCTCAATAAATGCTGCTGTGTCCTTCTGGCTCAGAGCTTTGGGCTTAATGTCCGGTTTATGCCAAACATCATACCAGATGCCGTGAATCAAGGGGTCGTCAGGCTTAATACCGTAACATTGCAGTTTACCAAGAAGCTGAGCAATGCGAAGCTCATAGAGATACGTCGTCACCTGAACATCCAATTCCAATCGGCCCCAATAAGAAGCGTCGTCCAGGCTCTTACTCGTTGACTTCCGTTCGCCGATGTAGTATAAGCCGGTTTCTCTATGTTGAAGAATATGATCTACCTTGCCGACGATGTGGGCCGACGTCATTTCACGTTTAGACCTAGGGTTTACGATCTGATTATCAAACCATACTTCAGACGCGGCGTTGTCGAATTCGCCGTCCCCATAGTACCAACGATAGCCAATGAAAGAATAGAGCACTCGAATACGCTCCGTTTCCCATTCATCGGCTGTCTTACTATCTGGTACTTCGGCATAGATGTGGTTGATGTAACGAGTCACAGCATCCATGAGATCGGCAGGAAGAATTCCTGTTCCATCACACAGATAACAGTCGTCTCGAAGCTCGCCGCGCTTACAACATTTAGGACACTTACTCTGTGGCACCATGCGAATAATTTCATGGCAACCGTGCCATGCGGTACCGATGCGTTGACTATCCTTTTCCTCATCAGGACGAAGGCCATAGATGTAGCGGTACAAAAAACGAGTCTTGCATTCCTCCCAATCTTGGAGGGCGGTTGCGGACAATCTTAAACTATTCAGCTCGTTTTCCTTTCTCTTCACTACACAAAAAATCTTCAACAACGGCACTACCATGATTTATGCTCACAAAACTTTCACATGCGCGACATGTGAACAATAGCGGCTCGTATGGATCACTCCAACTGCGCGTGTCACCATATATGTGAAGTTCTTGTTGCCCACAATATGGACAATACAGAAGGACTTTTTTGCCATCGTTCGTTTCTTGAGCTGTCATCATTTACAATACCTTTCAGCTAATTTCCCCTCAGCTTCCAGCGGGAACCCTTTGGCCCACGGCGGTACAATCGTCATCAACTCGCCCATTTCTTTCAGCCGATCCTCAGCATTGTGCTCTTGCAAGAATGTCACGATTTCATCGTGAACGGTGAGCACGCACCAGAAACCATGCTCCTGTAAACGAAGTAACGATTCAGCAATGAAGTCACGGCAAAAAGCTTGGACCACATTTTCCGTCAATGCCCCACCCCACAAATGTCCCCAGTGATAGCGGAGATTTCCGTTTGATCTATCTACTTGAGCGTGTGGGTATCGGAGAATACGACCAGATGGCAATCGAATAAAAGTTGCCCCACTCTGATTCCAAAATTCAAGACCACACTCTTTCAGCATCCGATGTTCGCCTGGATATTTCGTAGCAAACCGCCAAGCGTTTTCCAGCTTTTTCCAATAAGCCGGAATCCGAGAATACTTTGTCCTGTAAGTTTTGATTACCTTTTCAACGAACAATACATCGAACGTGCCGTCATCAAATTTGGGGCGTAGTTCGGGATTAGTGTAGCAGCGGCCATAAAACTTGGCTGCGCCCATGCCATAGCCTGCGCCAAGAATGGCGTCTTTACCAAAACCTCGCATGATAACAAGCTCTTTAGCTTCTTCATCCGATTCTTCACCAGTTGGTTTGTGAACCTTCTTGCCAAAAAGCTGAGAAGCAAGATCGGAGTACACATCGACACCGGTCGCAAAGCCTCGTAACAAATCTGATTGCCCGGCCTGCCATGCTACTCCGACTGCTTCTACTTTGCTATAGTCCTGGATGCCCAGCACGTACCCTTTAGGAGGTAGGAACATGTTCCGTACCTGTTGGATGAGTTTGTGCGTGCCTTGTCCTCCACGACCAGCACCCCCCAGGTTTTGCAAATTGATTGAGTTGCCTGTAACAGACACGCAACCATTGTGGCGAACTATCCATGCCCCACTCGGAACCGTAGGACAATATACGTTTCCAGAAAACGTCTCTCTGCTCCAATTGTCACAACGGCTCATGCTTAACTTATCTCGTTCTGAAAAATTTAGCCTATAGTGTTTATTTCTATCGCCAACAATGTACTCTGTTAGTTTTACACACAAACCTAAGCCGGATGTTATTGCTAAAATCTGAACTTGATCAGCTAACTTTTTTGATGCCGTTGTCCAAACGAATCTGTTATTTTTTGTGTGACTTCCATCCCAATATGGCAGCTCGTCAAAAAAGGCAATAAGGTTAAGGCCGTCCGGGAACTGCTTTTTAATTTTTGGCGACAGCCATATTGGAATTTTTGTTCCAAGATTGAAGTTTGTGCCGCGCTCATAATAACATTGAGTTGTATATTCAATTTTGAGTCTTTTTAGGAGCGACTCAAATCGTTTGATCTTTCTGTCTTTCTTAAAACGAAACTGTAAATATGGCGTCCCGGCAGACGTATGCTGGAACCATCCATCAGCTTGTGTCGCCACTATAAGTCTCGTTTGATCCTCAGTAAATGTGGGCTTGTCTCTTTGTAATCTGCCGTTACATGGTACATATCCACTGGGGCGATCAACAGCCAAACACTCACCCCAATTGCCCTTGGATGACCACCTTAGAATCCTGTGTTCAGGAGTACATTTAAGTGACAGCGATGCTCCACATAGATGTAGTAATGTCCCGGAATAAGCGTGCGTATTTTTAATAGCACGAACAAATGTTATTCGCCCGTCATTCCATTGTGCTATTCTATCTGTCTCATTCCAATTTTGTATCGATACCCACCCATTTTCAGATAACACTTCATGGTCTTCGGTAACGCATTCGCATCCAGACCATCGCCCCGTATGGGCTCCATGATAACCAAGAGGCGTGCCGATACGCCCATCTTGGCACTTGGCTTGCTGCATGATGTTTCGGACCTTCTTGATGTGCAACGGCCAAGATTGAATTGCCTGACGAGCTTTAGCCAGGAGACGGACAGTTTTGTTTTCGTGGTGTAACAGCCAATGCATTCCCTCATCATCTTTAGCAAGAGCCGGGATCATTTTATTTTTGCCCTGCTTCATAGGAACGGACTGACCTTCTGGGAGGTTCTCTTTGAGCAGCGCGACAAAACTCTTATCGCCACTAATCTTCTCAGCCGTCACTCTAAGACCTCGGACATTGAGCCGTTTCACAGCGTTATTCCGTTCCGCTTCCATACCATCAAGAATCTGTTGGCCCAACTCCATGTCGATGCGAAAAGTTGGTTTCAGAAACATCTGATGAGTGAGATTAGCAATTGGTAACTCAATTTCAGGGCGGGAAACAACGATAGGCAACATCTTCTTGAATAGCCATGCTTCAATGTCCGCATCGTTCTTGGCATACTCGGCCCATAACAATCTTTGTGTGCGGGTCATGTCATCCCAATGCAGCCCCTTAGATTGAACCGTATCTCCTTTTTGAGCGGGGGCCTTCCATCGCTTTGCCATATCAGCAAGATGATGTCTTGCTCTTGCGTCCCACATCTTGTCCAAATCTATTGTGTCTACGATGTACTTGGGAGTAATGCCAAAGTGATGACATAGGATAAGACAATCGAAGTTGGCATTTTGGCAGACTACTGTGACATTTTCCAGGTCATCTCCATATAGCTTCCTCAAGGTGCGACCTACTGGACGGAGTAAGCGTTTGTTATCGCCGTCCATCGGTTCCTCGAACCACGTACCATCAGTTTGTAAACTGTGGCAGGCCAATCCCGTAAACGCGAACCGCTTATCGGTTACATACTCAATGGTGGACATTTTGGATAAGGTGTAGTCCTTATCCCAGAATGTTTCGAAGTCAAGTACAAGGGCCTTAGTTGGAAAACCGGCAGAGTGGAGGACTTGCTGCCAGTCCTGCATTATCCGTCCTCTTCATTACACACATCAAGGATAAAGCGGATAGCCATAGCAGCAACCTGGATCGCCTCTTCTTTCTGCCTTAAAGTGTTTCTGTTACACAGCGGTTGTTTAACTTCATTCCACAACTCGTCCACCTCCTCTAACAATATGGCATATCCTTCATGTGGTGATGTCATGGCAGGGTAACAACGCTCTGCTGAGTGAAGCTCGCTACGCACCATGTTAAAAACTTGTGATTCAGTCATTAGTTAACCTCCACTACCGATTCATCATCGTATGTGTCTACTCTTGTGATCGGTCCAAGTGAATCCTCTACCTCATAATCAGGTGGGCACTCACTCAACTTTTCAATTAGTTCTTCAACTGTCATTGTCAAGTTCCTCCAATCGACGACGTATTAACTCGATCTGCGACTCTCGAACATCTATTGCCACATAGTTCCGCCCAAGTTTCTTTGCTGCCGCCGCCGTAGTACCCGAACCAGCGAAGGGGTCAAGTACTACCCCATCGGGTGGGCAAAAGGAGCGGATCATAAATTCGGCCAGGGCTTCAGGAAACGGAGCCTCATTCTCATGGGCGATCTTAGAACCTAAGTGACCGCCACTACACCGGATGACGTTGCCGGGGTTTGCCACTTTAGGGGGCTTGTAGATAGAACCGTTTTTGCGTGTAATGGTTCCGTCTGCGTTTAGTGTCCCTGATCTTCCACCGTGTGATGCGTGAGGCATGTCGTCCTTTGCACCACTCAGCTTTCCGGACACACGGACACGCTTGCCGTCTTTCTTTCGATGAGTAGGATCGCCACCTGGACCAAACTTAGGCTCATCGCCCATAGCTGTGTTGTCTGACCACGGCAGTCGTCCACCATTGGTGGCAGATACAATGTACTCAAGATCGTGCCGCAGCCAATCAGGGCCACCACTGCCAGGAATACCGGATCGGTGATAATATGGTCCTTCGCGGACACAGACACCGGCCCGGTGTAAATCGGCCATGAGCAAGGCGGGTGTACAAGACCACTGATACTTTCGTGTTCGGCCTTGGACCACGAATGCCACCAACCCCCTGCAAACACGCAGACTCGCTTTGTAGACTTCGACCATCCAGTCAACCCAATCTTGTCCCTTTAAGTTGAAGTCTATGCCATATGTGCGGGCGTCTTCATAAGGCGGACTGCCAAAAATAAGATCAACAGAACGAGGTGGTAAACGATGAAGTTCCTCCAGAACATCACCGCAAATTACACGGTTGTCTAACACGACAAGGTGTACCCATTGGCTTCATCCCCGGCCACCTTGTACTTCTTGAGTCCGTTCTTAAGGATCGCCCGCGCTTCATCCAACAGCTCTCTCACCTTCGATTCACCGCTTCCGCTCAGCTTGAACTGCCAATATGCCGCAATCAAATTGTTCAGTAGAGCGAACACACATTCGATCTTTCTTTTGGACTTGGCTTTGTCATTCCGTCCGATGTACGGCAACCGACCTTCGTCAATGAAGCTGCCGGGTTGAATGACGTTGGCATAGGAGATCATTGTGTTGCGATCTCCGCCTTTTGGAGTGAAACCGCGAAGATTGATCACCGTTTCACGTATCTCTTTGTACAAGTCTTTCTTAGTTGCATGAACATCTGGATCAGGAAATTCTGGTTTGCGGGTTTTAGGTGGTCTGCTCAATGAAGCCCCCCTATGACAATAAGTTCGTCTTGAAATTCATCCATGAAAGATTTAAGTTTGTCCCTTGCTTCTTGGCGTGATTTGAATGTATATTCATTTTCTATACACATGTCGGCACTCGTAAAGCCTTCAAATTCATTTACTGAAAGCACGTCCCCGGCCTGTTCATAAGAATTGGACCACACCACTTCTACAATCCATCCTTTACCTTGCTTGCGCGTCTTAACTCTCATCTTATCCATCATTTTCTCCTCTTACGCTTCTTGAACTTAGACCGATGGTATTTTTCTCTACGCCCACATGGCATGACAAAATGTTGTGGCATACCATCAATCACTACACCGGCTGCCAAAATTGGGCGCTCTTTGATATGCTTGCCGTAGGCAAATTGATATGCTCTAACGTCTATCCCACAGCCTGCGTCCATGCCAAAGATGCGTTTGAACGGATTGGCTTTCCAGTTGACCCCTGCCCTGGCGTGATTATGCCCCATGACCGTTGACATGAGCACCTTATCACGGACATTAGCTGCCGGATATTTTCCTCCATTGCCTGTGCCGTGGAAATAGTAGACTTCATCAATAGTTTCGTCATATTTCCAAATCCAGTCCGGCGTGTTCCATACCTCAGCATGGTTACGTAGAAACATCTTTGGGATGGCGTTGTCCTCAGCTATCCGAATAACACGTTCATCGTGATTACCGATTGTCACTGTCGCCTTTGGGAACGCCCTATGCCATTTGGCAATAGCAAGCTTAGTTAATTCAGCTTCGTCCTTTGGACCGGGACATTCGGGATGAGCCTTGTGAAAACTGATGGCCGTAAAATCGGCGATGTCACCCAACATAACTACCGCATCGCAATCGAATTTTGCGTAGAGGTCTTTGCAAAAGGAGAGATAGCCAGGGTGGCATACTGGTTCGTGTTGATCACCGATTGCAAGAACACGACTCATGCTGCACCAACGGCAAAATCCAACCAATCAGTAACAGCTTCCAGTGTTATGTCGCGCCTATCAAACGCCCTATTCCACGGCCTCGGAACAGGAATGGGATATCCACAGCCTATTGCATACCAATCGGTAACGTTCTTATCTCTGTCGTCTATCAACAATCGGC
>Ga0180433_10000931_pt1 | contig 49558 bp, 50 predicted proteins | sample SS_ome_8_FD_132980 | JGI IMG/M metagenome (GOLD analysis project Ga0180433, IMG submission 132980) | Hypersaline lake sediment archaeal communities from the Salton Sea, California, USA - SS_1_D_1 metaG | ecosystem: Environmental > Aquatic > Non-marine Saline and Alkaline > Hypersaline >...
CGATAATGTAGAGATGACGGTTAACTTGATAGCACCGATTGCGATGGAAGATGGTTTACGCTTTGCGATACGTGAAGGTGGCCGTACCGTTGGTGCCGGTGTCGTCGCGGAAATTATTGAATAAGTAGGTGTAATAACATGGCAGCTAATCAAAGCATCCGTATTCGTTTAAAATCGTTTGATCATCGCCTAATCGATGAATCAACGCGCGAAATCGTTGATACGGCTAAGCGTACCGGTGCGCAAGTGCGAGGACCTATTCCATTGCCAACGCGTAAAGAACGTTTCACGGTATTGATTTCACCACACGTCAACAAAGACGCGCGCGATCAATATGAAATCCGCACGCACAAGCGACTCGTTGTTATTGTGCAGCCTACCGATAAAACGGTAGATGCACTTATGAAGCTAGATTTGGCTGCCGGTGTGGATGTGCAAATTAGCTTAGAAGAAGACAAAGAGTAGCGAGTTTTGAGGTAATAGATATGTCAATGGGCTTAGTCGGAACAAAAATTGGTATGACCCGCGTCTTCGAAGACAGCGGTGTCTCCATCCCTGTGACGGTGTTGCAAGTTACACCTAACCGTGTGACACAGCTTAAGAAGACTGAAACCGATGGGTACTTCGCTGTACAACTCACTTACGGTGAGAAAAAACAGTCACGCGTTAACAAACCCCAAGCAGGCCATTTTGCCAAAGCGCAAACGGAAGCTGGGCGCGGACTGATTGAGTTTCGTCTCAACGAAGAAGAACTTGGTCAGTATGAATTAGGACAAGCGGTTGCTGTCGACCAAGTCTTTAAAGAAGGGCAGAAGGTAGATGTACGCGGAACAACCAAAGGTAAAGGTTTTGCCGGTGGTATTAAGCGTCACAACTTTACTGCACAAGATAATACACACGGTAACTCAGTATCGCACCGCCACATCGGTTCGACGGGTCAAAACCAAACGCCAGGGCGTGTCTTCAAAGGTAAGAAAATGCCTGGGCAATTGGGTAACGTTAAACGCACCTTACAAAACCTTACGGTTGTGCGTGTTGACGCTGAGCGTAATTTAATTTTGGTGAAAGGCTCACTGCCTGGTGCTCCAAAAAGTGATGTCATCATCACACCAGCTGTTAAGTCTTAAGGAGAGGTATGATGGAAGTTGCAGTTGCAGCTAAAGGCCAAAAACCTGTTGAGTTAGATGATAATGTTTTTGGTGTTGAATTCAAGCCAGCCTTGGTTCACCAGGTTGTTAAAGTACATTTTGCCAATGAGCACATCGGTACTAAGAAACACAAAACTCGTGGCCAAGTAAGAGGCGGTGGTGCTAAACCATGGCGCCAAAAAGGTACGGGCCGCGCGCGTGCTGGTACCATCCGCAGCCCAATATGGCGTGGCGGTGGGGTAACGTTTGCACCTAAAGCAAAGCAGCGTCGCCTCAAGATTAACCAAAAGATGCATAATCAAGCGGTACGTTGTGTCTTGTCACAATTGCTACGCGAAGAACGCGTGAAGATTGTGCCATCACTTGAGCTAAAAGAGCCTAAGACCAAGTTAGTTGCGAAAATGTTGCAAGACTTAGGTTTGAGTAAAGTACTCATCATCAGCGAAACCGTTGATCCAAATCTCTTCTTAGCGGCACGTAACATTCCAAACGTCGAAGTGCGTCACGTAGACTCACTCGATATGTTGAGTTTGTTAAGTTTTGATAATTTGTTAATGACAGTTGCTGCTGCTAAGCAACTTGAGGAGATGTTACGATGAGCGCTGAACGTCTGTACGAGATTATTCGCAAACCCGTCATCTCTGAAAAAGCGATGGTGCTATCTGGTGAACACAACCAAGTGACATTCAGAGTAGCTAAAGACGCAACTAAAGCTGAGATTAAAGCAGCAGTTGAAAAATGTTTCCCTAACACCAAAGTCGGTAAAGTTAGGGTCGTAAACTATTCCGGCAAAAGAAAAAGAGTCGGCCATAGCGGTTACACGAAACGCCCAGCGTTTAAGAAAGCTTATGTAACTTTGGCCGAAGGTACGATCGATCTGATTAGCCCTGAGTAAGGTAACGAAAGATGGCAGTAATACGCAGAAAACCCACATCACCAGGACGTCGTTTTGTAGTCGATGTGGTTGATAAAACATTGCATAAGGGCAAGCCGCATAAAGCCCTCACGCGAAAGTTAAAGAAAACAGGCGGTCGTAATAACAAAGGTGTTATTACTGTACGTCACCGCGGTGGTGGTGCAGCACGTTTGTATCGCGTTATTGATTTCAAACGCGATAAAGATAATATCCCTGCACGCGTTGAGCGTTTGGAATATAACCCAAACACATCAGCAAACATCGCCTTGCTACTCTATGCTGATGGTGAGCGTCGCTACATCGTAGCACCGCAAGGCTTGAAGCAAGATGCACAAGTTATTAGTGGCGATAGTGTTCCTATCGCAACAGGTAACTGTTTACCACTTCGCAACATTCCTGTGGGTACCATCATACATTGCGTGGAACTCAAACCAGGTAAGGGTGCGCAGTTAGGCCGTACCGCTGGCACATTTATTCGCTTGGTCGCGTTGGAAGGTGAATACGCTACACTACGTATGCCTTCTGGTGAAATGCGTAAAGTACTTGCGACTTGCCGCGCTACCATAGGCCAAGTGGGTAACAGTGAACACAACTTACGTAAACTTGGTAAAGCGGGTAAAGCTCGCCACTTGGGCCGTCGCCCAACTGTTCGTGGTGTTGCGATGAACCCCGTTGATCACCCACACGGTGGTGGTGAAGGTAAAACATCTGGTGGACGTCATCCTGTGTCACCATGGGGTATGCCTACCAAAGGTAAGAAGACGCGCAATAACAAGCGCACAGATAAACTCATCGTGCGTCGTAGACGCAAGAAGAAGTAATAGGTTTTTAGAGGACTCATCATGTCACACTCGATACCGTTTGTTGATCACAATGTTGAAAAGAAGGTACATAAAGCCAAAGCTGAAAATAGCCAGGCACCCATTAAAATCTACGCGCGTGCGTCCACTATCACTCCAGATTGTGTTGGGCTTACGTTCTTAGTTCACAATGGCAAGCTACATGTTCCTGTCTTTGTTACAGAAGAAATGGTGGGCCATAAATTTGGTGAGTTTGCGCCAACTCGTAAGCACCCTGTGCATGCGGGCGATCGCAAAACGAAGAAATAGTGGTTGTTAAATATAGCGATTAATGAGGTTAATGATGGACGTTGCTGCAAAATTGAGAGGCGCACGTATCTCAGCACAAAAAGCAAGGCTCGTTGCAAATCAAATTCGTGGTTTGCCAATTGAGAAGGCTGCAAACCTGCTTACCTTCAGCACGAAGAAAGCAGCTGGTCTTATTCGGAAAGTATTAATGTCGGCTGTTGCCAACGCTGAGAATAATCATGGTCTTGATATCGACGAACTACGCGTTTCGGTGATCTTTGTTGACGAAGGACCTTCACTTAAGCGTATTAAACCACGCGCAAAAGGTCGCGCTGATCGTATTACAAAGCGCAGTTGTCATATCACCATAATCGTATCGGATGAGGAGTAACTATTAATGGGCCAGAAATCGCATCCAATCGGGCTAAGACTCGGCATCATTAAAGACTGGAACTCGGTGTGGTTCGCCGAAGATAATTACGCGCAATGGTTGGTAAGTGATATCAAAGCTCGCGACTTTATCAAGAAAAAACTAGCTCGTGCTTCTGTGAGTCGTGTTGAAATTCATCGCCCAGCGAAGAACGCCATCATCATCATCCATACAGCACGCCCTGGTATCATCATTGGTAAGAAGGGTGAAGATGTTGAAAAGTTGCGTAAAGACGTTGAAAAAATTATCGGTGCACCTGTTCACATCAAGATTGAAGAAATTCGTAAACCTGAAATCGATGCTGAACTCGTTGGCCAAGCCATTGCTGCTCAGCTCGAACAACGTGTGCAATTTCGTCGCGCGATGAAGCGTGCTATCGGCGGTGCAATGCGTCAGGGCGCTGAAGGTATTAAGGTTCGTGTGAGTGGTCGTCTTGGTGGTGCTGAGATCGCAAGAAGTGAAACGTACCGTGAAGGTCGCGTACCGCTACACACATTTCGTGCTGATATTGATTACGCACAAGTTACCGCGCAAACCACCTACGGTGTGTTAGGCGTACAAGTTTGGATTTTTAAAGGTGAAGTATTACCTCACCAAGAAGAGCAAGAAGTCGTGGCTGAGGCTTAGAGGAATTAGAGATGTTACAACCAAAACGTACAAAATTTCGCAAGGTTCAAAAAGGTCGTCTTCGTGGTCATGCGACACGAGGTCACCGCGTAACCTTTGGCGATTACGCGATGCGCTCACTAGAACGCGGTTTTATTACGTCGCGTCAAATTGAGGCTGCACGTCGAACGATTACTCGTGCTATCAAAAGGCAAGGTAAGGTTTACATTCAAGTCTTCCCTGATAAGCCAATTACTAAAAAACCACTCGAAGTTCGTATGGGTAAAGGTAAAGGTAGTGTTGAGTACTGGGTAATGCCTATCAAACCAGGTCGTATCATCTTTGAATTACAAGGTGTAGACAGAGAGCTTGCGGAAGAAGCGTTTCGCTTAGCTGCTCAGAAGTTGCCTTTCAAAGTCATGTTTGTCGAGCGGGAGCAAATGTAATGAAAGTGCAAGAATTACGTGAGATGAGTGCCGATCAATTGCAAGAAGCATTGATAGAAGCGCGCAAAGAACAATTCAATTTAAGAATGCAGCAAAGTCGTGATGAGGGTCAAAAACCTCACCTCCATAAAGAGGTAAGACACCGTATCGCTCGCATTAAAACGATTATGCGCGAAGCGCAAGGTGGTAAAAATGCCTAAGAAAGAATTTGTTGGAGAAGTGACGAGTTTAGCTGGTAAACAATCAGTGGTTGTAACCGTTAGTCGCCGTGTGAAACACCCCGTGGGTAAAATCATCAGTCGACGCTCGAAGTTTATGGCGCACGATGAAAAATCTCAGTGCCAATTAGGTCAAAAAGTACGCATCGTCGAGACAAGACCTATCTCTAAGCGCAAGACATGGGAAGTGGTTGAAATCGTCGCCCAAGGCGCATAAAGCGAACCGAGAGCATCGATTACCGCTTTAATTTTCGACTTGAATTTGTTATAATTCGCGGCCTTGTGTCGCTGTTAGGTGAAAGTGGAGAGCTGAAAATGATTCAAATGCAAACCATGCTCAGGGTTGCTGATAACAGTGGCGCCCGCACGGTCATGTGCATAAAGGTTTTAGGTGGCTCACACCGTCGTACGGCTGGTATTGGCGATATTGTTGTCGTCTCCGTGAAAGAAGCGCTGCCAAACGGTAGGGTTAAAAAAGGACAGGTGATGAGAGCGCTTATCGTGCGTACCGCAAAAGGTGTGCGTCGAGAAGATGGCTCATCGATCCGCTTTGATAACAACGCGGTCGTGTTACTCAACAACCAAAATGAAATGGTTGGTACACGTATTTTTGGCCCTGTTACGAGAGAATTGCGCAGACGTGACATGATGAAAATTGTGTCGTTAGCGCCTGAAGTACTATAGGTGAGTGAGAAGAGCAATGGAAAGAATACGCATTGGTGATGAAGTTATTGTGACTGGCGGCAACCACAAAGGTAAAGTCGGCAAAGTACTTAGCATCGTCAAAAAAGGCAAAAAAATAGCACGCACTGGGCACCGCGTGTTGGTCGAGGGTGTAACGGGTAAAAAACACGTTAAACCAAACCCAAATATCGGCCAAGAAGGTGCCATTAAAGATATTAATATACCAATTCATATTTCGAACATCATGCATCACAACCCAGCAACGGGTAAAGGCGAGCGTATTGGTGTTAAAGAAGTAGATGGTCGTAACGTCCGCTACTTCAAATCGAATAATGAAGTTATCGATGTAGTTAGTTAATCGAGGGAAACATGGCACGGTTAAAAGCACTTTATCGCAACGAGCTTGCTCCCAAGCTAAAAGAACAGCTTGGCTATAAAAGCATTATGCAAGTGCCGCGTATCACTAAAATCACCATCAACATGGGTGTTGGTGAAGCAGTGGCGGATAAAAAGAAGTTGGAAGCTGCAGTAAGCGACCTTACAGCAATCTCAGGGCAAAAACCCTTAGTAACAAAAGCGCGTAAGTCAGTGGCGAGTTTTAAAATTCGCCAAGGTTGGCCAATCGGTTGTAAAGTAACACTGCGTAGAGAACGTATGTATGAGTTCTTAGATAGACTCATCAGCTACGGTATCCCACGTATTCGTGACTTCCGCGGCTTTAGTGCGAGAGCTTTTGATAAGCAAGGTAACTATACACTTGGTATCAAAGAACAAATTATCTTCCCGGAGATTGACTACGATAAAATCGATGCGATCCGCGGAATGGATATTACAATTACAACATCAGCGAGTAATGCAGATGAAGGTAGAGCGTTACTCCGAGCATTCAACTTCCCCCTAAAGGAAGATGAGAAACGTAAATAAATTAAATCTGTTTAGATTAGAGAGGAATACAGCGTGGCAAAAAAAGCAGTGATAGCTCGCGAAGTGAGGCGTGCAAAATTAGTCGACACTAAACGTGCTAAGCGTGATTCTTTGCGTAAGACCGTTAAATGCACGACGGCTGATTTTGCAGATCGCATAACGGCGATGTTTGATTTGCAAAAGATGAAGCGTGACTCTAACCCGAGTCGTCGCAGAAACCGCTGTCAATTGTGTGGCCGTCCACGCGGTACACTTAGAAAATTTGGTTTATGCCGCATTTGCCTACGCCAAGCGTTAATGCGTGGTGATGTCCCAGGCGGTCGTAAGGCTAGTTGGTAGAAAAGCAAATTATTATAGGAGAAAGAAGTCGTGTATCAACAAGATCCTATCGCTGATATGCTGACCCGAGTGCGAAATGCGCAAGCAGCGCAGAAAGCAATCGTTGGAATCCCATCATCCAAAATGAAAGTTGGGATTGCACACGTACTCAAAGAGGAAGGTTATATCGCAGATTATCGTGTAGAAGGCGATGAAAAGAAGCCTACTCTCGTACTCGACTTAAAATATTACGAAGGCAAGCCCGTTATTGCTTCGATTAAACGCGTAAGCAAGTGCAGCCGCCGTGTATACAGTGGCAGCGGTAAGATGCCTAAAGTATTAGGCGGATTGGGTACGCTTGTTATCTCCACATCGCAGGGGATTATGAGTGATAAAGCAGCACGCGCCAAAAATATTGGCGGTGAAATTTTATGCGAAGTGGCTTAAGAGGTCATCATGTCAAGAATTGCTAAAAAACCTGTTGAGTTGCCACAAGGCGTTACTTTAGAACAGAAGAATGGTGAAGTGATTGTTAAAGGGCCTAAAGGCCAATTAACAATGCTCGCTAACCCAGCTGTTACGATTGCGAACGAAGACAACAACATTACCGTTCGCCGCGTTGATGATACCAAAAATGCGCGCGCCCAATCGGGTACAACACGCGCACTGATCGCTAACATGGTCCATGGTGTAAGTCAGGGTTGGCAACGTGTTTTGGACTTCGTTGGCGTCGGTTACAAAGCTGAAGTGCAAGGTAACAAACTCGTGTTATCGTTAGGCTTCTCACATCCTGTTGAGTACGTTTTACCTGAAGGTATCAGCGCTAAAGTGGAAAAAAACACAGCGCTTACCCTTGAAGGCATTGATAAACAGAAAGTTGGGATGGTGGCAGCCGAAGTTCGTGGCTTCCGCCCACCTGAACCTTATAAAGGTAAAGGTGTTAAATACCGTGAAGAAGTGATTATGCGCAAAGAAGGTAAGAAGAAATAGCGCGAAATTTTGAGGTTATGACGATGAATAGAAAAATTGCTAAACAACGCAGCCGTGCTAAACGCACATATGGTAAGAACTGCTTTTCTGAGCGTAAGCGTTTGTTAGTGCTACGTAGCAACCAACACATAACAGCGTTACTCATTGATAACGTCAATGGTGATGTGCTCGTGAGTGTTTCAACAAACAGCAAAACTTTGCGTGCTGAAAAAGGTACGAAATCAGATAAGGCCTTTATCGTCGGTAAGCTACTCGCGGAACAAGCTAAGAGCAAAGGAATAGACTTGGAAGTTTTCTTTGATCGTCGCGGTAATCCATACCATGGTCGCATTAAACGCGTTGCTGATGGCGCGCGTGAAGGCGGCTTACTGTTTTAATGATTGAATAAGACAAGGTACGTATATGTCAAGCTCACCAGAACTCGTTGAAAAACTCGTTAACGTTAATCGCGTTGCTAAAGTAGTTAAGGGCGGTCGTCGTTTTGCCTTCTCTGCACTGGTTGTCGTTGGCGATGGTCAAGGCCGCATTGGTGTAGGACAGGGTAAATCACTCGAAGTGCCTAACGCGATTCGCGCTGCATCAGCACAAGCGCAACGTAACATGTTTAAAGTTGAATTGAATGGCGACACGTTATTTCACTCGATTACATCGCATCATGGCGCAAGCCACATTTACATGCAACCTGCTGCCGAAGGTACCGGTATTATCGCAGGTGGCGCGATGCGTCCTGTATTCGAAGTATGTGGTGTTAAAAACGTACTTGCAAAAATCATTGGTTCAACGAACCCAGTTAACGTCATTTACGCAACGCTTAACGGCTTGCGCGATATGGCAACACCACAATCGATCGCGAAAAAACGCGGTAAGACTGTAAAAGAAATCCTGAACGTAGCGGAATAACAGGAATAGAATTATGGCTAAGAAGCAATCTGCAAAACAGTTAAAAGTAACGCTAGTGCGAAGCTTAATCGGTACGAAAGGTAAGCATCGAGTGATCGCAGGTCACCTCGGTCTAAAACGCATGCACCAGTCAGTGATCATTCCTGACGTGCCAACAATGCGTGGACAAATTGAAAAGATTGCTTACTTATTAAAAGTAGAGGAGTATCAAGATGCCGCTTAAACTCAACACGATTGGTGCTGAAGGTAGTAAGACACGCGCGCGCAAACGCTTAGGTCGCGGTATCGGCTCTACAAAAGGCAAGACCTCAGGTAAAGGTCACAAAGGACAAAAAGCGCGTTCCGGTGGTAAAGTGAGTGCTGCGTTCGAAGGTGGTCAAATGCCTCTTGTTCGTCGCTTACCAAAGACTGGTTTTAAATCACGCGTAGGTCAAACAACTGCCGAAGTGCGGTTACACGAATTAAATAAAGTTGACGGTGATATCGTCAACATTAAAACCTTGCAACAGTCAGGCATTATTAATAAAAAAATGGAGCGAGCGCGCATTATTGCCAGCGGCGATGTAACTAAAGCGGTTACTATCGCAAGCGGCATTAAAGTTACAAAGGGTGCACGCGCTGCTATCGAAAAAGCTGGCGGCAAGGTGGAAGATTAATGACAGCGAAAGGGATGTTCAACCTATCATCGACGGGATTAGCTGAGTTAAAATCACGACTATGGTTTGTGTTACTCGGCATTTTCATTTACCGTGTAGGTTGTTACATTCCAGTGCCAGGACTTGATCCTATCAAGCTCGCACACTTGTTTAACCAACAACAAAATACAATCGTTGGCTTATTTAACATGTTTTCGGGTGGCGCACTCGAAAGGCTAACGGTATTTGCATTGGGTGTCATGCCTTACATATCTGCATCGATTATTATGCAGCTATTTTCGGTTGTATCACCCAGCTTGCAACAGTTAAAGAAAGAAGGCGAAGTGGGTCGCCAGAAAATAAATCAATACACCCGCTTTGGAACGCTTGGTCTTGCGATTGTCCAAGCTTTTGGAATGAGCAAGATGCTCGCAGCGCAAGGTATCGCGCTATCACCGGGAGTTGCTTACTACTTCACATCGGTGATTACACTTGTCACAGGAACGATGTTTCTTATGTGGCTAGGTGAGCAAATGACTGAGCGCGGAATCGGTAACGGTATTTCGCTTATCATTTTCGCTGGTATTGCTTCCCGCTTACCATCGGCGATAGGCAAAGTACTCGAGCAAGTACGCACGGGTGAGATGCAAGCCTTGGTGATGTTACTTGTGCTCGTACTCGTCTTACTGATTACAGGATTTGTGGTATTTGTTGAGCGCGCGCAGCGTAGAATTAAAGTGAATTACGCGCAGCGCACCCAAGGGCGAAAAGTTTTCGCCGCACAAAGCTCGCACTTGCCACTTAAAATTAATATGTCGGGGGTTATTCCACCGATTTTTGCATCGAGTATTATTCTGCTGCCTGGTAGTTTGGCGCAATGGTTTGGTTCAGGCGGGTCGCTGACCTGGTTACAAGATATTGGTTTAGCACTTGCACCTGATCAACCGCTATATATGATTATTTTTGCGAGCGCGATAATCTTTTTTGCCTTCTTTTATACGGCGTTAGTGTTTAACCCGACCGAGACGGCAGATAACTTAAAGAAATCGGGCGCATTTGTACCAGGCATACGACCAGGTGTACAGACAGCAGAATATATCGATACGGTGATGACGAGAATCACCATGGTAGGGGCGCTTTACCTCACATTCGTTTGCTTAGTACCGCAAGCGTTAATGACGAGTTGGCACGTACCATTCCACTTCGGTGGCACATCACTACTGATTATTGTGGTGGTACTGATGGATTTTATGGCACAAACCCAGGCACATTTGATGTCACACCAATACGAGTCGCTGATGAAAAAAGCGAATATCAAGGGTGGGCAATTCCCGGGTATGCCGTCGATTTAGAAAGGGTGGAGTAAATAATGAAAGTTCAAGCATCGGTAAAGAAAATTTGCCGTAACTGTAAAATTATTCGACGCAGAGGCGTCGTGCGCGTCATCTGTAAAGAGGCGAGACATAAGCAACGCCAAGGCTAAGCAACGCAAAAGCCTTGCAGAATATACTAAACGTGGTATGATAATGCGCTTTTCAGCCACGAAACTATATCTAGGAGTAAATTGAATGGCTCGTATTGCGGGTATTAATATTCCGGTTAATAAACATGTAGTTATCGGATTAACCCACATTTATGGTGTTGGTAAAACCACATCACAACATATATTGGACACGGTAAAAATCGCCCACACAACCAAAGTCGGTGATTTGACTGAAAGTGACCTCGAAAATATTCGTGCTGAAGTTGCAAAGATACCAACTGAAGGTGACTTGCGACGCACTATTGCGATGAATATTAAGCGTCTTATGGATCTTGGTTGCTACCGTGGCCTGCGCCATCGCCGCGGACTGCCAGTCAATGGTCAGCGGACTAAGACAAATGCACGCACCCGTAAGGGCCGCCGTAGAAAGTAAATTGATAGGTAAAGACAATGGGTAAACAAGTTAGCAAAGCTGGTAATGCCACAAAGAAAAAGACAAAAAATAAAATTGTGAGAAACGTAGTATTCCACATTCACGCGTCTTTTAATAACACAATTGTGACAGTCACAGATACGCATGGTAATGTTCTTTGCTGGGCAAGTGCGGGTCAAGAGTTTCGTGGCTCACGTAAAAGTGTACCTTTCGCGGCACAAGTTGCTGCTGGTAACGCAGCAAAAGAAGCGAAAGCACGATTTGGTGTAGAGGAAGCGACAGTTGAAGTTAAAGGCCCTGGTTCAGGACGCGAAGGCGTTCGCCCAATTCACACTGAAGGGATTAACCTCAAAGCAATTATCGATAGAACACCACAACCACACAATGGCGTAACACCGCCCAAGAAACGGCGCGTGTAATTAATAATTTTATGGTAGGAGCGGTCACACATGGCTAGGTATATTGGCGCTAAATTAAGACGAGTACGGCGCTTAGGCGGATATCAAATTGACGTAAAAAGTGGTGCAAGACCACTTGAGACCAAGTGTCGAAATCTAAAGCAAGCACCTGGACAACACGGTGCTAATCCACGTCGCATGTCAGATAATGCATTGCAACGTGATGAGAAACAAAAATTACGTCACACATACGAAGTACTCGAACGTCAATTTCGTAACTACTATAAAAAAGCGGCGAGAATGCGCGGCCCAACGGGTGAAAATCTTGTTCAACTCCTTGAGTCACGTCTCGATAACGTCGTATTTCGGATGGGATTTGCTGTGACACGTGCTGAGGCGCGTCAATTAGTAAGTCATAAGGCTATTTTGGTAAACGATATAGTCGTTAACATTCCTTCTTATCAAGTACGTCCTGGCGATGTTGTTTCGATTCGTGATCGCGCGACAAAGCAGACACGTATTTTGGCGGCGCTCGAGCTCCGTGAGCAGCGCGGTCCGATTGAGTGGGTTGAAGTAGATGCTAAGAAGAAGGAAGGTAAGTTTTCACGCTTGCCTGATAAATCAGAGTGTGCAGCTGATATTAACCTTAACTTGATTGTCGAGTTATATTCTAAGTAATGCATTTGAATTCTTTGGGGGCCCAACATGGCAACGATAGCATCTGACGTCGAACAACTTTTAACGCCACGTAGTATTAAAGTTCAACAAGTTTCACCTAACCACGCAAAAGTCGTGTTAGAGCCACTCGAGCGCGGGTTTGGTCACACACTAGGTAATGCCTTACGTCGTATCTTACTGTCCTCCATGCCTGGTTATGCTGTGACAGAAGTCGAAATTGAAGGCGTATTACACGAATACAGTACACTTGAGGGTGTACAAGAGGACGTGTTAGACGTTCTTATGAACTTGAAAGACTTATCTATCTCATTTCCTGATATGACCGACGCTGCTGATGTGGTGTCACTCGAAGTCGACAAAAAAGGTTCGGGTGTTGTGACTGCTGCTGACTTTACTTTGTCAGGCGGTGCGGAAATGATTAACCCTGACCATGTGATTGCCCATCTCTCTGAGAATGGTCAACTTAAATTAAAGGCGAAAGTTGAGCGCGGCCACGGTTACCAAATTGTTAACCACGCGCCTATCGATGAGTTAGAAGAGCAAGGTAAACAAATTGGCGTTTTAAAACTCGACGCGAGCTTTAGCCCAATCCGCCGTGTGGCGTACCAAGTCGAAAATGCACGTGTTAAACAACGCACCGACTTGGATAAATTGATTTTAGATATCGAAACGAATGGTTCACTCGACCCTGAAGCTGCTATCCGGTATTCAGCGACAATCTTACAACGTCAGCTTGCTGCGTTCGTTGATTTGAAAGGTGCTGAACATGGCAGTGAGAAGAGTGAAGAGCCAGATTACGATCCTATCTTGCTGCGCCCAGTCGATGATTTAGAGTTAACTGTTCGCTCTGCGAACTGTTTGAAAGCCGAGAACATTTATTTCATCGGTGACTTAGTACAGCGTAGTGAAAACGAATTATTAAAAACACCAAACCTCGGTAAGAAATCATTAACCGAGATTAAAGACGTACTAGCAACCCATTCACTTTCTTTGGGTATGTCCATTGAAAATTGGCCACCTGCCAATTTGGGTGCTAGCGTCGATAAAGATTAAGACACAAGAGGTTTAAGCGTTATGCGTCATCGTAAAAGTGGTCGTCACTTAAATAGAAACCAAAGCCACCGTAAGGCTATGTTCCGCAATATGATGGTTTCACTTATTCAACACGAAGCTATTCGAACCACGTTGCCCAAGGCAAAAGAATTGCGTCGTCATATCGAACGCATCGTGACGCACGGTAAAACTGATAGTGTTCATAAACGCCGCTTGGCATTCGCTCGCTTACGCGACGATGCTGCTGTTGGCAAACTTTTCACAGAGATTTCCCCACGCTATAAAGAGCGTCCAGGTGGTTACATTCGCATTATCAAATGCGGCTACCGCGCAGGCGACAAAGCGCCTATGGCGTACGTCGAATTCGTAGGACGTGAAGACAGCGCAGAAGAGAAACCAGCTCCAAAGAAGGCTACCAAAGCTAAAAAAGCGAGCAAGAAAGCCGTAGAAGAAGCTGAAGTTACGCCTGTTGAGGAAGCTCCAGTCGCTGCTAGTGAAGATGAAGCTGCAGACGAAGCAAAAGCTGATAAGAAGGCTTAATGATACGCTGGCCGTAGCTCTCTCGTTTCGTACAATAATTTCTCTTACTTCCTGATTCTTATCCCCTGCCCCCAAGCTTTGCTTGGGGGCAGGGGAAGTGTATCTACATCTCAAACACTCTATGCTTCTTTTCTTGAGCTCGAGCTTCAGCTTCAAACACTTCTTGACCACTCGATGCGCCCCAAATAAATGGGAAAGCATATTTTAGTATTCTAAAATCTGTAATACGACGTGAAGTATCTTCTAGCGTTTTAACAAACTTCTCATCAGGATTTCTTTTCTCCTTCTCTTCTCGAATTGCCTGGCGCAGGTGCAGATCACAGTGTTGATACGACTCATTGTCTAAGAGTGTAGTGGCTAACTCTGTTTGGTTTAGTGTGACGAGATAACCGAGTAAACCGATTCTCATGGCCGGAAGGTCAATTTCGATAGGACGAGTAACTCGCGTTAGAACATGGTGGTGTACTTGTGTATCTTCGTTACATAGCGCTGCGAGTACATCATCTTTAGTAAGAGCGATCGAAGCACCATCGAGCAAATCAATGTAGAAACATACGATAGGCTTTGAGCAGTTGCCTAAGATAAGCGAATTGATGGCTTGTAAACCTTTTGGTTTACGTTGTAGATGACTATTTAGATGTGTCAAACAGCATACGAGCGCTTCGATATTGCCACTATCTCTCACGTAGTTTACAACATGTTCTAACGATGAAAGTTTACCAGCAAGGGTCAATCGAACAACTTCTAGATATAGTTGCATCGACATAGATACATCGTGCTGGAGGGCCCAGTCTAGAGGATTTAATCGACCATTAAGAAGTTTTGCCCCGTTTGATAGTAGGGAGTCGATAATAGACTGATGATAAATTTTGTCATCAAAATTTTCTTGCTTGAGTTCAAGCGCAAGATAGAGCGGTGATTTACCTGATTTGGGACATACTGCATTAACGTCTAAAGTTCCTTCATATTGATTAAATAAAGTGGTTAGACGCTTGGACATTACTTTTAAAGATGGACTAAACACTAACAACGCGTGTAAGAAATTAGGTTGTCTGGTAGTCTTGAGGGTGCTTTTAAACGACTTATGATTTAAAACGGCAGCAAAGGTTAAGCTATCAATATGTACGGCAAGAAGAGATATATACAATGGTTGTATAGGTGCTGACGGATCTGCAGTATCAACATTATCAAGAAGGTTGGCTAATCGATTACAAAGAATATCTTGTACGTGGGCATCTAAGTTATTCGATATGGCGTATCTAATAAGCGAGCAGGCATCAGGGATTTCACTTGAGGTATTAAGAAGCGCTTTATTATAAATAAAAAATAGCTTAGAGAGATTTTTAAGACATGATGTAAATATCGCGCGATAGGGTGCTCTTAGTTTGAGTGTTGGATATTCGGCAATAACTCTATCTCGTGAGTCTAACGGATTTAAACAGGTTGTATCGCGAATGAGGAGTGCCACAAGCAGGTGAACGGTTGCTAAAATTGTATTTAGTTTATCATCTGATACCGCACCGAAATAGATATCAGAAGTATCAGTAAGATAGGCTTTAACACGTCTAACAGCATTGTCGTGGCGAGCGAGAAGTAAATCTGTATAAGAAATTTGAATATCTTTGAATACACTAAGAGAGCTATCAACAAGACCGGGAATATTTCTAAACAAGGCGATAAGTGCTTTATCATCGGCGTGCAATATGAAATACGCTGTGTAAAGCGTTAAGTCTGATTCATCGACGTTGGAATTGCTGTGAGCCCTAGAAAAAAACTCAACGTCATTAGTCATGCACGCGATGGAAAATTGCCAATCATGTATTGCCTCACTCTCAAGTGTTTCATCAATAGATTCAAGTGCGTGTGGGGCGACTTTACTTGTGAGTTGTGATCTAATGATGTTAATCTCGTTATATCGCGTCTTTTCAATTAGATAATTAATGATAGGGCTTAAGACAAATTTCTTAGTATTCTCATCACGTCTGTCACCCCATAGATTAAGTAAGAGATGAACCGCATATTCATAGCGGTAACTTCGCACACAGGATTCATCTTGCGAGAAGGCGACAATATCCAATAACGAAGATGTATGGGAAAATAATGCAAGAATTGTCTCTTGTACAAGATTTTTTGAGCGTTTAAAGCCAGGGTGGTTAATATTATTTGCTAGAATAAACCACATCGGCGCCATGACGATCGTTTTGCCTTGGAACGTTTGGTTCGTGTGAACTAAGTGTGTCGTAAAGTCATAATTACTCATCAGCCAGGCTAAAAAATCTCTTAAGTGGGTGAGACCACTTGCAAACGTATGCAATAACGCTTGTCCTACTGTGTAGTCTACATTGAAGTCACTAAATACGTTCTCATCACAATTTGCTGTAAGCTTATCATCTAAGGCTTGAATAATTGTATCTCTCGGATAGTTGCAAAGCAAAGTTTGTAACGTATATAGAGTGTCTTCATCGCCATTCAATGCGTGTTGATAGATATACTCACCTAATTTCTCTTTTTTTGGATTTACTACAACCGACTTGATTTTTTGTTTAGCAGTTTTTTTTGCGCGACGTTTTTTTCTTTTAGACTTGGTTGGAGTGGGGAGAAATACTCTCCTTGCGCTGATAGCCTTATTCTTTTTTACAAATGAGATGTCATCATCGCCAAGAAGTGTATCTTTTAGCGTTATCTTTATTGACGCCATAGTGCCGCTGCTTGCATGTTCTAGCAAGTAATGTAGTGAAGATTTATTTCCTTGTTTAAAAAGACTGATACTTTGTCTGACGAATGCATATATAATTTCACTATGACAGTTTTTTAGTGCAAAAGTTAAAGGGCAAATTGATTTATCAGAGTTAACGATCTCTTTTGAGTTTTCAACCATTAATAAGACGAGTGCTGTGTACTCTACCATGGCTTCGCTCTCAGCAATAATGTCGTCTTTTTTCTCTGGGGTTTTTTGCAGTGCTAGCATCAAGGGTGTCATGTTTGATGATGAATGTGGTTCATCAATGTCAATGATATCACGATGCTTATCAAATAAGATCACAATTAAATTTACTAGAAGAGCTGTATCGATAATGTATTCAAATAATGCATGCAGCATATTTGAGTAGTTGCCTATCTTATAGTTAGGATCAAAGTCATCTCTAGAAATGAAGGCGCAAAAGACATTTTCTGGGCACTGTGAAAGCAATAGCAGAATATAATAGGGTACATGTGGTTTGGAGGGTAGGGTTAGATCCGCTGCAGTAACTTGCGTTGAGAACGTCGGGTTTTTAATAAGAGGATATATGTAGCTATGGTTACTAAAGCTCACGGCATGGTCTGCAAGCGGCATCATATTGCGTTTAACGGTGGAGTCATCTGATACAAGTACATCGAATATATTGAGATAATCAATATGAACGAGCCTTATGATTCTATGTAATACGAAGCGATAAGGTATGATCTTACTCAGTACGCCTTGTTTGCGTTTATCCGTTGTGATGAGTAATCGTGTCTCTGGTCCATCAACAATGGATGATAAAAGGGTAATGATGTAAGCGGTAAGTTGTTTAATGTGATCTACATCTACTGGATGAGTGGAATGACCCTCTTCGACAGTGACTTTCGCTTGACACCGAGTAACTATTTCACTGGCCCCATCCAATGTTAATGCTTGTGCAAGATGAAACATTGGTATCGTAGGTAGATCGTGAAATCGTGTTGAAGCCTGAATTAGATCGAAGTGATCCTCAATAAGAATTTCCCAAGTTTCTTCATCACAGCTGAGCAGCATATAAAAAAAGAAACCATTATGCTGTAATTTAGATAAATCTGAGCGCTCCAAGTATTTTTTAACATAGTCAATATTATTTTTTCCTAGAGCATAGATTAAATCAAGTTCACCAGGATCTGTCGCGGACAACGCTTCAAGAATCTCACTTTTATGAGCGTCATCTGTAAGCCTCAGCTTAAATGCGCTCTCATAGAGTGACAGCTCACTTACTCTCTTTTCTTTAATGAGAGTAGATGCGATAGACTTGATAAAAGGATCTAGAAATGTTTGATATTTTTCTATATCAAGTAGTTCTAGTAATATGGCGCTGGCAAAATCACGCCTATTTGATGGGTTCCTTGAGTCTTGAGATTCTACATCGACATAATCATAGAAACTGGCACCATATTTAAAAAGCATAGCTAGTAGTGTTTTGATTCTATCGCTCATCTCAGGCTCAATATCTTCACCAAGACAGAGTAAGAGTGTCATCCACATAGGACTTTGTTTGATTGTATAACCGAGAAGCTCGAAGTGATGATGAGATATATGAAAGTAGCTTGATTCAACATTACTTAAGATCCATTCTATGACAGTTAAAGCTTGAGTCTTGCCATCACAATAGCTGGCCAGAAGTGTTGAAAAAGTATTATATTCTGTGTCGATAGGCAGTGGCTTGAACGAATCGTGTTTTGCGTCGATAACGATAACGGATAAGGAGACTTCTAGCTGAGTTTGATCGATAGTTGAGAGTTTTCTAATGAGGTCATCTGCTGGTTTATCATCAAAAATCGTTTTAACTATTGACTGCGCAGTTGTAATCGGATCATCAGTCAAAGGTTTGTTTATATGTGTTTTCCCAGACTTCTTAGAGGAATATCTTTTTTTTTTGTACTCTTTTTTTCTTTTGGCGATTTGTCCTGCGTCCCATATGAAGCTCCTAAATAAAGCTGGCTATAAATAATTAAAGGATTTTAGCACCTGTATAGTGATGCGAGCGGTGCTTGGCAACAGTTTCTTTCTCTAGTAATTCTTTTGTATCAGCATCTCTGATGTCAATATTTCTCTTTAGTTTTCTTTCTTGCGAGTTACAACAAATAAAACTAAATGCTGTTAATAAAATTTTGTGATCAATTTGTTGCTTTGATAAAGGACGTGCTATTGGGGTCTCTTTTTTATCGCGCTCATGATACTGAGGTGGTGTTGTAACCCACATGACAGGCCTTATTGCCTGTTGCCAAGCATTTGAGAGTTCCAATGATGCAGAGGTTTCAAGTATGTCACTGATGAGCTTCACACAAGGCGTTTCTGATTGCATAGCCCAGTCACTGTAGGTGATCATATGAAGAAAGGACTCGCAATCACCGTCGCATGCGAGCTTAACAGCATGTCGCAATACCCCCGCGTTATCTTGTTTTATATCATTGACTAGAGCCCAATCGAGCGGACTAAACTTTATGGCTTGAATGCGTGCACCGTTATCTAGCAGCAGGTCAATGATAGCCTTTCGCGATGTCCGAGATGCCTTATCTGCAGCCGGGAGCTCTAGCGCTAAGCGTAGAGGCGTTTTACCATTCTTGATGTCAGGGATATTTAGATCGATAGTTTTTTTATGTGTATTTATAAGTGTAGCTAGACGTCGTTTAAGTGTTTCATAGTCAGTTGTATAAATGAATAAAGCATGGATAAATGTCGGATGACCTTCAAGGTAAGTGCTAGGTCTAAATGCAGGGTGAGAAATCATTTTGCGAAAAGTTACATCATCAAGCCCAGCCTTAAGCACCTCAACATTAAGCAACTCTCCTTTAGAGTCATCTAGTGTATCGATAAGTAACGTGGGAGAATAACCCGGGTTATGAAAAAATGCTTGTATCGCGGCGTCTAATTTATTTTTTAAGTAGTATCTTAAAAGTGAAATGACCCTTGGTTTTTTTTCAGGACCACATTTATCTTCGTAAAACACCGTTAAAAAACAAGCTCGAAGTGTGTGTGTTATTTTTAGCAATATATTGCGCTCAGCAATGCGACTTTCTAAATCGCACCAATCTTTATCACTTACATTGGAGTCATCAAGTTTTCGTTGTGTTCGAGTGCGTGTTGTCAACGCCCCTAGTGTGTGAAACGCAAATACTTGCATCATCTGTATATCAACTTTAAACTTCGTTATATCAGTGTCATGTCGCGATAAATAAATAGTCTTAAGTAGTTTATGCCCATCAAAGTCAGCACGGCCAATTAAGAGATAAGATAGAGGGTACTTATGAGCGTCAATAATACCGTAGGTATCTAGTATTTCTGGTGTCTGCTTAACTAGAGCGATTATTTCAATTTCTTTCCATATCATAAAGATAACAGAAATATAGTTTGTTGCAGTGTCGTTAGTGATCGATCTCTGTTTAACATACCGAGCGACGAAGTCTACGTCATGATTGATAACAGCTTTAGGCAAATTCATATCAGAGAGTAATTGGCCATCAAGTGCCTCATCGAGTTTTTTTAAGAGAGTGGGACCGACATTGTTTGCGATATCGCTACGATAAAGTTGTAGTTCATCATATCGCTTATCATTGATGAGTTTAGTGACGAGAGGCTCCAACATCATTTTTTTTGTGCGTTCACATTCTTCGTTAAAAAGCATCTGAAAGAGTATATGGCCTGCGTGTTCATAGTAATAACTACGGGGTGAATGTATATCTTCACCTGTAACCACAACATCTGTTAGTTTGGCACCGAAATCGAAACACATCAACATCAGGTCGCGCACATTATTTCGCGAACTAGCAAATTCCTTCTCTTCAAAATGTAGAAACAAAATATACCACAATGGAGCATTAAGCGGTTTTACATGCGTACCCATTGAATAGTACGCCATATGTCGTAATTCAAGCCTACATACGTTGAACATCTGTAAAAGTAGAGGTTTTAAAAATGTTTTACCTATTGCGTAATGATACGGTAAGGTAGACAATAATTTCGACTGCACGGGTAAGCACCCAGGACTTAACAGAGCTCTATCTTCTGTGTGTATATGATTAAAAACACCTCTTTGCAGACTAGACTTAGAATCTTTAAGGTTAGCGAGTCCTTTAGCGATTCCCCTTCTATTGTTTCGTTGTATGTAACTCATAAGCTCAACAACAATTCTATCTAGGATCGTATCTTGTGTTTTCTCGTCACTCTTATTTTGGTGCTGCCCAAGATCACTGGCAACAGCCATGTGTTTTTGTTCGAAGAGCAATCTAGCTTTATCGTGTTTGTTACGCCGAACAAAAGATAAATCTTCTATTGGTAGAACGATTCGTTCCAGTTGAGTAACTATGTACTCCATCATGTCACTATTTGCATGTTCTAAGATATACTGCAAAGGACTCTTATTTCCAGATAGATACGACTGAATACTCATATATGCGAATGCCCGAGAGATATCATTGGTGCCTTGACTTAATGCGAGTTCAAGCGCACTTTTTTTACCGTTACCGCGCAACACGTCGACATCATTTTGGAGGAGGTACACTACAATGCCATATACACATACATCGTCTTTTCTCGATGACCTGGTTAATTTAAGTATTGAGTATAGTGGTGTTTCATTAGTTCTTGGATTTAACTCATCACAATCAATATTATGACCATGACTTAACAGGAACTCACCGAGCATGAAGTGTAAACGCTTAAGATCGGTAACATACTCCATGAGTGCATGCAGCATGTTTGGATAGCCCTCAGCGCGCACGTTAGGCTCGAAGTCATCACGATGAATCATAGTTTTAAACAGTGTCTGGTCGTACGCGGTGTCAAATAACTTAATGTAAAGCGGTATACTAGGTTCTGCAGGCCGTTGTATATCCACAATGGCCATGGTTGGGTCAAGATCAGCATGAGTTAATAAGATTTCAGCGATCTGCTGTAAATCTAACGATAAAGCACAGCTTATCATCGGATACATATTACCGTATTTCTTACTATCTTCCTCTTGGCCTTCCCTTGGTATGTTTAAATAGTTTCCATCGAGACGTTTCATTATTCTTATCATTAAATGTCTATTTGGAATAACCTCGTGGGTCTTTGTAAAAAAATCACTTTTTGATACAGTCGTATCATCTGCTTTAAAATTACAACTAACCATGAGTGTATTGATAACTTGTGCGATAAATCCTTTAACGTTATCAGCTTCAACGACCTCTGCTTCAATATCTAAATCAGCGAATACTTTCTCACATAGTGCCAGCGATTTTTCCTGGTCGTATCTGTGAGCGTAGATCAGTTGATAGAGCATGAATGGCATCTCGCCGTGTTTAAACGGTCGGGCAAATAATTCAGGCTTCACAGCCGCGATGAAACTTAAGAGTTTGTAATCGGCGCATAAGAATAAATACACCATATATTTCATATCAATTCTCTGTGCATCTTTGATATGACTTAAAACAGGGTATAGTACGTGATGACGACCGTTCGCGAGCACATAGTTCAGTTGTTTGACGGTAATGGCTTTTCGAAAATAGTTGTCGCTTGTGATATCGACTAATACTTCGTGAGCTAAGACTTTGGTATCTTTATTTACATAAAGCCCGAGTTCCCATAGCCTGTTTTTCTTTATCTGAGTTGCAACAAGGCGATTTGCCATGACATGTCTACTTTGAGCGAAGCTCTCTTTTGATAACAACTCTAACAAGTAAGCACCTGCGTAGTCGGTTGAAGCGTCTTTAAATATGACGAGCTCATCAAGGCTTGATTTTCTGTCGATAAATTTAACGATGATGTTGCTCATGCGCGTACATTTATCTTTGTCTTTGGCGTCTTTAAGACACGTCACCAATGCTAACCAAAGTGGCGTAAAGAGTAATTCAGTTTGTTCTTTCTCATCTAAGGACTGTAGGTTTGCATTGAGTTGCGCATCAAACTTATCAAGTATCCAATCAATGACACTCTCAACATATGTCTTACCGTCATAGTAAACTGCGATCAATACGAGTAATACGTTGTAGTCGACAGGAATGGGCAACCTTTCAAAGTTTAAATCATGTGTAATGGTCGAGAAATCAGCAGATAAAGCGTTTTCAAGCAGTGTTTTATTTGTGCTTTCAAGTCGTTCGATCAGTTTTGGAATCGTTTCGCTATTGCCTTGTATAGCAATTTCAGCAATAGCAACGGCAAGCTTTTCTGCAGTGTAGCGGTTGAAGGGTAGTTGAGTAGTTTCTTTAGGTTTTCTTATACCGTTTCTGCCTTTATGTTTTGGCGGCGATGTTCTGCGGCTTTTACCGCCGAACTTTTTCTTGCCCTTGGATTTCCTAGGCATATGAAACCTCCATAAAAAACCAAGCGAGTTATCTGTGACAAAGTGGTCAGGATGTTATCACACCACAAGAGGAGGTTCAATAAGAATAATAGCGATGAATTGGTATAAATAACTACGAATTTGATAAATAGCGCGCAGTTTCGATAATGTTTTCGCGTTCTTTGAACGATACGAGCTGCTCTGCTATTTGGGCACTATCACCATATTCGGCAATCGTTGCGAGAGTTTGTTGCATGGCAAAGATGGCTGCGCGTTGTAAATCGGAAGGAATAATAACGATTTGGTAGCCGAGCTCTGTCAGTTTGTCTCTTGATACGAGTGGCGTTTTCCCGCCATAAAACATGTTAATAAGCTTTGGTCCGGTTAACTCTTTCGCAATAATCTCGATCTGTTCTTCAGTCTCGGGTGCTTCGACGAATATCATATCAGCGCCGGCTGCAATATAGGCGCGTGCGCGCGCAAGCGCATGGTCGAAGCCCTCAACAGCGATTGCATCGGTGCGCGCGATAATAACAAAATCCGAATTTTCTCGTGTTTTAACGGCCGTTTTTATTTTAAGGCACATGTCGTCCTGGTCGATAAGCGTCTTACCACTTAAGTGACCGCAGCGTTTAGGAAAGGTTTGGTCTTCTATGTGGAGCCCACACACGCCGGCCTGTTCAAAGAGTTGTACCGTGCGTGCGACATTCAACTCATTACCAAAACCGGTGTCGGCATCGGCAACCACAGGCAAGGTTGTACTGCTCGTAATTTCGCGCAGTCTTTCTACGACTTCGGTTAAGGTTAGCAGCCCAATGTCAGGCCGTCCCGTACTACGCGCGATAGCACCACCGCTCGCGTACAGCGCCTTAAACCCAGCTTGTGTTGCGAGCTTGGCTGACAAGCCATCAAAAATACCCGGTGCGATGATAGTGTCACCACGCTCGATAAGGTTACGCAGCGTTGTTGCGGGATGGCTCATAATAAGACTCCTTGCGATTTACGGCTATTTTCTTGCACCAAAAGCCTATGCAGACGCATAAACTATCTCCTATCCACTGTAGCCCGAGAAAGGGCAGGGCAAGCGTATAACAATGCACAAGATCGCGCAAATGATAAGAATACATCCCACTCGTAAGCCATACCCCAAAATTAGTCCACAGCCAATATCCAAGTGAAAAAACGAGTGTGCTTCGCCAAAGCGGTAACAAACGATATGGCATGCGCTTAAGCGCCTCGCGAGCGAGTATCATCACAATAAGCCCCGAGTAGGTGAAAATCGTCCAAACCCCAAACGTGCTAAACCCATAGAGCGTCGCGAGCAAACCATCGGCGGCGACAAACCCTACAATGAGACTCGCGGTGTATGTCTTCTGCTTCTGATTTGGGCGCAGTAGTATGAGCGCAGTTAGGGGTGTCATATTGGCTGGATGAGGTAGGACGCGGGCTATGAAAAGGGTAAGTCCCGGTATGGTGTATAAGAAGCGCTTAATGTTGTGCATGATGCTAATACGTCTTAAAAAATGATGATTATACACGAAAAATTCACAGTCCTACATCTTTAAGCTTTTCTTAAGGCAAAATGTGTTCATTTTATTTTCGCCTTTATATATGGTATCATTCGACTTTCGAGTATTTATAGGTAAGGCATCATGGCATTAACAGCTTTCTTTAGGAAGAGAAAACCTGAAGCTGAGACTGTGGGTGATAGATTCCAATCTTTAAATCTAGGCCTCCCACTGTATGCTGATGATCTTGGCGGTCTTAATGATCTCATTCAGTCAAAAATCGAATCACTCAATACCGTTGCCCAAACGCTTATCGAACAGAAAAAAATTACCGAAATTGATGCACAAACACTCGCACTTATTGACGCATGCGATACAGCGGTTTCGACTCTAGCGACATTTGTATCTTATGACAATGGCAGAGTATTTATCACACAACAAGGTATGCCATGCAACACGCTGCAAAAGGATCTCAAAAGAGTAAAAAGCATCGCTAAGCGCATGCAGGGCCGACGCCGCACTGTAGCTGCGATCGCCCTAGAGATAGTCACCCTTGTGACCGGATTTGCTCTACTCGCAGTAGGTGCGGTTTTAACATTCACATCCCTTATCGATTTTGGTTTACACGCACCCGTGGGTATCGGCCTTATGGCCTTAGGTGGCGCGGTGTTAGGTATCTGTACGCTTACCTCTAGCACTATGTTACTAGCACCTGCTCGCCGTAAAACGCTAGGGCGTGAGGCGTTAGATTTTTATAAATTCGTTCAAGACCTCGATAAAAAACCACTACCTCATATTAAATCCTCTGATGCCCCTGGCAATCGAACTGATATCAGCTTTGTGAAACACGGATTTAACATCACCGATAACAGAGCCTTCCGTGAGACATGTTACGAAAAATTTAAAAGCGATAAGAAAGCTCGTGCCATCACGGCAGAAGACAGAAGAGATGGTTTGCGAGTTTACGTTGATAATACTGGTTACAGAGCTGTAATAGACAGTAAGGTATTGAAAATGTCGCTATCGCGTCGTGCAGGACACACAATTCGACATGACCAACGTTGGCGAACGAAACATCGTGTCATAGCAAGCCAAGCCTCTTACCCCGGTACAACGGCGGGTGAACATTTTAGCACGCGTGACCTGTTACGCACGACGACACTGACTTCATGCGCACCGAATCTGCGTAAGCGATACAGGCGAACTGATTCCGAAAATCCTGGTGATACCAGAAAATGTTTATATTCAGATGGAACTTTAAATATCGATGCCTATCGCGAGGAGATGCGTGGTGTTTGGTTCCGTTTTCTCCATGCTGCCAATGAAGAGGCCAAACTTAATGGGACAAAGACATGTGTTGTGACGCCACTTGTCGGTGGTCGCGCGTATTTAGAAGGTTATTTGTCACCTAAAGATATTGAGCGTGCTAAGTATGTCATTATCGAGTCGCTCTATGAAGTTGCAAGTATGCGCTGCGAGGATGACTTTAAATATTTTAAAAAAATTAAAGAAATCTTCTTGTGTTTGCCAAACTCAAAAGATGGCTCAATCTCTGATGATTATAAAAAAGCAAGTGAGGTCATCTCGAGACAAGGGTACTTACCCGACCTTCATGTACCCCTGACTGTAGTGAACTGTGATTTACTCGAGATGGGTAAAGCTTTACAAGACAACGTCAAGCGAACAGTTACGCTCATCAACCCGGGCAACGATCATGTTCCAGGCGGAGGTGCTTACAACGATAGACCTAAGCGTGGTGCTACTCGTGACAGCGCATCAGACAATGATTCACCCGGACCACTCAATTTGAAGCCAAATGCACTCGAGGAACAGTTAGCGGTACTTGGAAACTTTCTCTATACGCAAAACCTCGATCAGAATGGCGGTCTACAGCCTGATTTTATCGATATGTCTGCCGAGTGCAGCACTTATCCCATTTGCCCAGAGCCGAAATTAACTATGAAGATGATGTTGTGACTGGTAGTTCGTCTTTCTCATACAATTTGTCGTCGTCTGAGTAACCATGTTGTAAGCGTAAGAGATTTTTTACGAATATTTTAACTTAACCCGAAAGGAGAAACTTATGAGTCTATTTGGAAGAAAGAAAGAGCTTGAATTCGATAATATTCAAGCTGGGATAGATGAGCTTAATACTATGTTGGTTTCTGGTGCTCCCACTAAACTTGTTCTACAAGTTTCTAGCACTAGAGTGCAGGATGGTATTGATAAACTGACAAAAGAAATTCAGGGTGTTTTAAGAGTTAAAAACACGGAAACTAAAGACAGCCTTGAGGACAAAGTAGCGTTAAAGTCTGATAGACAAACAGTCGAATTGGTTGATGCTATGGTTAAAGCGATGAGAGCGACTGCCATCTTACAACGTTGTGCTGTAGCGCTCAAGACTGAACAAAATACTGGTGAGGCTAAAAGCAATAATGAAACTGTGGTACAACGCCAAAACGAAGTGCTAAAAAAAGCTCACAAAGACATACGTAAAATCACCAAACGTATGAAAGGTAATCGCCGTACCCTCGCATCAGTCGCGATGGAACTCGCCACGATTCTCGCGGGTCTTGCACTTGTCGGCATAGGTGCTGTGATTGCATTTACCTCTATCGTTGACTTCGGTGCCCATGCACCGGCTGGTTTCGCTGTCATGGCACTCGGCGGCCTTGTCCTCGCTGGTGGCTCGGCAGCGTCACTCACCACATTGGTTGTTCCAGCTAAACGCGGCGCGATTGGTAAAGCGGCTGTTGAGTTGATCAAAGCGATAGAGAATTCGGGTGGGGAGACTGTGATGGAGCCAGTTGATGAAACTAAAAGTTCTGAGCATTCTAGTGAAGTTGCGGCAAGCGATGGACACCTTGTACAAAGTACTTCTTCTGAGGAGGCTCAAGAAACAGAAGCATCATCTGAAGCTTCTGATGAAGAGGGTGATGGAACAGGTGTTGCTTCAGCTCCGGGAATGGGAGCTGGCTAGAGACTTCCTCTTAATCTCTAATCATCGAAACCCCTGCAATTGCAGGGGTTTTGTTATCTAAGCATCGAGCGTGAATGTTTATGATTCTCTGCCAAGGTTACAAGATTGAGATCCCTGCTTGCGCAGGGATGACAGAAGAAGCAGGGATGACAGAAGAAGCAGGGATGACAGAAGAAGCAGGGATGACGGACGATGCAAGGATGACGGTAGGGGCTTTCTTTATTCCTTTTTCTAAATACCCGAAATAGATTGCCAAGATCTTGGCTAACCCCGATCGAGCCCCTTTGGTGGGGCGTGCTACGTGTAAAAGCTATTTCACCCACACCCACCCTTGCATTGAATTCTCCTCCCCATAGTTATAAACTCTCTGCCATTAAGTCATTAAGCGGAGAAGATTCAATGATTGAATTGCGTATAGGTCTAGAGGGTGTAGCTGTTGCCGAGAGTGAGATTTCTTGTGTCAATGGAGAGAAGGGCGAGCTCATCTACCGTGGATACTGGGCTGAAGAGGCAGTTAAGGACCATGGTTTTGAAGCAGTTGTACATTTATTGTGGCATGGCGAATTTCCAACCTCTGATCAACTGAGCGCATTCAAGCGTGATCTCGCAAATCGACGCGTGTTACCTGATTATGTGAAAACGATTATCAAGTCGTTGCCCAAAGAAACAACACCTATGGCCGCGTTACGTACGGCGATTTCGTCGCTAACGGTGCCTGGCGAGTCTTGGCCACCAACACAAACCCAAGCGATGGATATTTTGGCAAAAGCGCCAACGATTATTGCTTACCATTACCGCGTTCAACAAGGCAAAGAGCCTATTGAGCCCGATACCTCGCTTGATCATATTGCGAACTATTTATACATGCTCCACGGTGAATCACCTCGTGCATCGTTTGCTCGCGCGTTGGAGACGTATTGTATGTTATCGATGGACCACGATATGAACGCCTCAACGTTTACCTCGCGTGTTGTGACGGCGACTGAGGCTGATATTGTGTCAGCAATTACGGCAGCGATTGGTGCGTTGATTGGACCACTCCATGGTGGTGCACCATCGAAAGTTGACGATATGCTCGATGAGATCGGTACTAAAGACAATGCGGAGCCTTGGTTGCGTGAGCAATTAGAATCCGGCAAGCGTTTGATGGGTTTTGGTCACCGTGTTTATAAGACCTACGATCCACGTGCGGCAGCACTGAAAGTTGTGACACAACAATTTTCCGATGAGAGCCCACTTTTCGAATTGAGTCTTTACGTTGAAGAAGTCGCGATTCGTTTGCTCGCTGAATACAAGCCGGGGCGTAATCTCTATCCTAACTTAGAGTTCTGGGCTGCGGGTGTGATGCGTACTATCGATATGCCACGTGAGCTTTATACACCGACCTTTTGCTTGAGTCGTATCGCGGGTTGGTCGGCGCATGTGATGGAGCAAGCGGCGAATAATCGTCTGATCCGTCCATCGGTAGTCTATGTTGGTAAGCGTCCAGAAACGCCACCACCCTCACACGTCTAAGCGATTACACGCGACAAAGCGTCGCTAACTCACAATAGTCACAAGCGCGTGGCTCGGGGTCGACCCGAGCTTCGCCGTTTGTGAAGTCTTGCGCTAATTGTTCACATACCTGTTGCCAGTCGCGAGTTTGAGTCAACCAATCGCTTGTTGCGGCAGCGTCACAGTCATCGAGACTTATCACCCCGTCGATACCTGTATCGGAGCCACTGAGACCGCGATAGGTGACCGTATCGCGGTTAATTTCGGCAAACGCGATACTTTGTACGCCAGGAACTGCAAGTGCGTACAGCGGTAATTGAGGTTCTGTGGGTCGTTCGTCTAACCAATCGAGAATGCGGGTGCGTCCGGTTTTATAATCGATGACAAGTTCGCTGCCATCGTTGAGCGTATCGATGCGATCGACGCGTAGATTTAAGCGTAATTTGCCGAGGGTTAGACTGTGGCGTTTTTCACACGCTGCAACACGAAAAGGCGGTCGTGCTTTCTCGACCTCGAACCACGCTAACAGTCGTTCGCGCATGGCGTTTAATTCATTGTTAAATAAGCGTGGGGTTGTTGTGTTATCGAAGCCGCAGCGAGTGAGTGCTTGGCTACATGCCGTATCGATGGCTTGGTGTAACGCTTCATCGCTTGTCGCTTTTAAGTGCTCTTGGGTTTTAAATTTACGCCATAGGCTTTCGAGTGCGGCATGCAACACGTCACCGCGTTCAGCAGGTGTCAAGCCTAGTGCTTCTGTGCCTGATGATGTCGCGGCGAGGCGGAGTGTTGCGAACGCGCGGAAAGGACAGAGTGCTTGCAATTTAATGAGTGCGCTGCCACCTCGAACACATTCATCGTTAAGAAGTGGTGGTGCTAAGTCGTCCGTGTAGTGTTCGAGTGTGATTTCATATGTTGTATCGTCTGTTTGCGCATCAAGAGTTACGAGTGGTAAATGGCTGATGAGATGACTTGCGTTGATTACCCTGTCACCATCTTGTTTACAGTGACTAAAAATAATTGTTTTTGCACTCATGCTGTAGCGAGTTGTTAATTGTCGTGCATACCGTGTTTCGCGTTCGATACTCGCTTGGGGTAATTGGTTTTGTGTTTGAACGTGTAAAGGAATAAAAGGATTCGGTGAGAGTGGTTGAGGCCACGTTTCTTCTGAGAGCCCACTTACCCATAACGCATCGAATTGTAAGCCCGCGCCTTCGAGTAAACCGAGTATTTGAATCGGCGCTTTGGGGGATTGCACTTGATACACGGTGTGGCTTGCGAGCGTTTTAAAATAATAACAGGCTTCTGCGAATGTTAATTGTGGCATCATCGCGTGTAAGCTTGCAAATTCGCGTATGAGGTTGAGACTTCTTACATGCGTTTGATACTCCGCACTATTTAGTGCGCGCTCACCTGGAAAACCGATGCATTGTAACATGTGATGAAAATGCTTTGCCCATGTTTTTGTCGAGGCAACTCGTGGCAGCTTTTGTTGTATATCGCGTAACGTTATAAATACTTCACGTAAACTGCTGTCGAATAAATCGATGTGGTCTTGGCTAAGTTCTACTAAGTCTGTGAGCGACATCTTGCAAAGACTTGTTAAGTGCGTACAGGCGGTTGCGCGTTTTAGATAAGCTTGTTCACTGTGCTTAATAAAGGGTGAGAGAATGAGGTTTTTTATCAAAGCTACTTCTTGGGGTTCTTTTTGTAGGGCAAACCAATTGAGTATGTCAAACATAATCGGGTACGTGCTTAACGGTTTTCCTATCGAACACTCGAAACTACCGGGTTCACAGATGGGTGTGAATGTTGCGTTAACGGCTTGTTGCACTTGGCTTAAACGATTCACGATACAACCAACGCTTTTGGCACCATTTGCTAATGCATTTTTTGCAAAATGGGCCATCGCCTTCCATTCAGAAACTTCATCACTGAACTCACGGCGACAAATCGATTGTGGTTCGATACATGGCTCATAGCTTAAGCACTCAATACCTTCATCTTGTAATTGCGCAAGCCAACGCATTTCTCGCGGGCTTAAGTCATCGAAGCTACATAAGATGATTGTTTTAGGTAGCGGTGTTTTACGAGCGATTAAAATATCTAATACTTGGTTTGGGCAGGTGAGCTCGTGTTGATTTAAAAAATCACGATAGCGCTCGGCAAGTTTAACAAACGATTGTGTCGTTTCTTCAGTTGTGTCTTGCATCATCGGTAATTGCCAGGCGTGCAACCATTGCCACGCGCGGTAGAGTGTTTGTGCGACTTTCGATGAGTCGAATTGATTGTAAGTGGTTGCGGCAAAGTGTAGCCATATACTATAAGCTTGCCAGTCGCTGATGATGACAGCGTTATGGTGTGTGCGTGCGAGTTGTTGTAACCACGTGTTGAGCGGCATGATAGTTGGTGTTGCTACAGCATGTTGGTTCGCTAACACGTAGTGATCTAAACGCGCGTTTAAATCGCGGCTTAAACGTTGGTTGGGGGTGAGGGCAACCGCGCCGTTTGTTACGAGTTTATGAAAGTGGTTTTCATCGTTAACGCGCTTCATAATTCGGGAACAGTATTTGAATAAGCAAGCCTTGGCCGCTGGTTGCTGTTTTAAGTTCAACGTCGGCGCGGTGTAGGTTTGCGATCTGTTGCACGATAGCAAGCCCTAAACCACTACCAGGACTCTTAGTACCTAACACACGGAAGAACCGTTCGAAAACGCGATCGCGTAATTCGGCTGGAATACCAGGGCCTGAGTCTTCGACGTTTAGGATCGTATGATAGTCGGTTGTTTCGATACTTATCTTCACGTCACCACCGTTAGGCGTGTAGCGAATCGCGTTATCGACGAGGTTGCGAATGAGAATGCCAAGCGAGATAACATTGCCGTAGACAAAGATTTCCTCTTTATCGTATTCGAGTGCAATTTCAATTTTCTTGCGTAATGCTTCGGGGGCTAAGCCTGCGATTATCTCAGCGGCGAGTTTAGGCAATGATACCGGCGCTAAATCATCTTCAGATAGCATTTCGCTAGGTGTCAGTCGACTCAGTGTTAATAACTGTTGGACGACGTGGGTTGCACGATCAACCCCTGCGATTAAGTTATTTAGCGCAGTGCGACGTTCATCTTCATTCTCGGCGAGTAGTGCTACTTGCGCTTGAGTTTTGAGTGCCGCGAGCGGTGTGCGTAATTCGTGGGCCGCGTCAGCCGCGAAACGTTTTTCGCGCTCGAAGGCTTCTTGCAAGCGTCTGAAGAGCTTATTCAACTCGGCGATAAGTGGTTTGATTTCGACGGGAACCCTTTCGATTGCCACAGCCTCTAAGTGGGTAGGTGCGCGGTTTGCAACTTCTTTTGCGGTGCGGGTGATACTGCGTAAGCCGCGGCCGATGGTGAGCCAAATGAGTAGGGCCGCTAGCGGGAAGGTGAGTAACATGATGTAGAGATCATCTTGCGCGATGCGGTGACCTAGTTCTTTACGTGAATCGTAACGCTCGGCGACGACCGTTGTGATACCGTTCGATGGATTGTAAACCGTAAACACACGCCAAGGTTTTCCTTCGACGATTTTATCGGAAAAGCCATCGAGACTGCCGGTAAGTGGGATGAGCGGTGCGTTAGGCGAGTGGAGTAAGAGTTTTCCTGCGTCGTTCCATACTTGAAAATTAAAGTTATCGCTCACGGTGTTGTGGCGTGCATAGTTAAAGTGTTTTGCGTAACGATTTTCAATTTCTTGTTGTAAATTGTTTAATTCGGTTTGTATGCGCTCGAGATCGCGTTCACGTATGTCACTACCAATCAACGCTTGGTAGGAGATTGCTGACATGGCCATAAGCGAGTCTAAGTGTTCTTGAATATCTTTCTGATCGAGGTAGTAATTACCGATCGCAGTAAGCGTTGTGGTGACGGTTAGCGCAAGCAAGAGATAGATTAGAAGGAATTTGCGTATGGACATGCGCGTCTCTATAGGCCTTCATCATCAACGGGTTTGTCTTCTACCATATAACCAACGCCACGAATGGTGCGAATAAATGTCGCGTTTAGTTTTTTGCGTAAGTTGTGGATGTGTACTTCGAGTGCGTTACTATCAACATCTTCGTCCCAACCGTAGATACTTTGCATTAACTGTTCGCGCGAGAGTACTCGACCTTTTTCTTCTAACAGTTTGTGTAGTAGTGCGAACTCGCGACGCGGTAAGTTAATTTCTTCATCGTTTAAGAAGACTTTGTGCGCCGCTGGATCTAAGGTGACATTGCCGTGGGTAATCGACGCTTCGGCTCGACCGGAGGAGCGACGAATAAGCGCGCGTGTGCGCGCAGCTAATTCTTGGAGCTCGAAGGGTTTAACCATATAGTCATCAGCACCAGAATCCAGACCTTTGACGCGATCTTCAACGGAATCGCGGGCGGTTAAGATTAGCACAGGCGTAGTGATGCCCTGACTGCGTATCAGACGTAGGAGCTCGATACCCGAGAGATTGGGTAAGCCTAGGTCCAGAATGATGATATCGAAGCTTTCAGCACGCAGGGTGCGCTTGGCGGATTCACCGTCAACTAGCCAGTCAACCGTGTAGCCAAATTGCTTAAGACCGTTTTTAACCCCATCACCAATCAAGGGATCATCTTCGACTAGGAGGATACGCATAACACAGGTCCTAAAATCCACTCTCGTTGTGCCATTTATAGCACATTCGAACTCCATATGGTACTGAGGGATTTTGGCGCTCTCTTTTTCCTATGTCTGGGTGAGAGGGGATAAGAAGGCAGAGGGGACAAGAAAGTAGTCTTCCCCAGTCTTTTTTGCTATAGTTAGCAACCTCCTGCCGGGGTGGCGAAATTGGTAGACGCGCCGGATTCAAAATCCGGTTCCCGCAAGGGAGTGTCGGTTCGACTCCGACCCTCGGTACAAAACTTCGCAGTCTACTCTTCCTTACTTAACTTCCACAGCGTGCGACAAGACGCGTAGCGCGACTAACTTGTGTGCGTGTGTCGTCGGGTGAATGTCGTTGAAGAAGACGAAATCATCAGGGTTCATCGAGGGGTTGTGGCACCAGACTTGGGTGACGTTGGGTGCACCATTGATCGTAACCGGTAGGTTGTATGGGTTATCTTCTTTGAGATGTCCGAGTGAGCTAAGTAGTGTCGCAATGTCGACGAAGTAGTAGTGCGCATTTGGGTGCTGCGCCGCTAATGACTTCAAGCCTAGGGGCGATTCAGTAAGGGCTTTATTCCACGTTAGACACGCCTCTTTGACGAGACTATTAACCGGTGTGAGGGTTGGTGAGCCGAGTGGTAAGCCTAGCTGCTCAGGGTTGCTGTTTGTTGCGAGTGGTGTGTACGAAATATCAGGAAGACCTAGGATTAAGAAGTGGCGAGCGCCCGCATGGTAGAGTTTAATGAGAGCTGCGCGCATCTCGAGAATGCTGTCGGCAACGACAGTCCCTGGTGCCTCGCGATCGAGGAAGATACGTTCGATGATATCGTTTGAACCAATCCAGAAGACATAGAGCGCTTTGGGATCGGCCTTGTTACCGTGCATAGCGAGGTAGAAGTGGACTTGACCGCGGTCACCGAGGAGGTTAGAGACCATTGCGCCCGAGATTGCGTAATTGGTGCCACCATGAAACACACCGCGTTGCTCCGGTGAGTCGGGGCCAAAACCGTAGTGCTCTGCGAGTACATTAATCCAAAGCTTACCGCCGGGGTAATCATCACTACCGACAAGATTGGTCACCGGGATGGTTGTGACATCACACAGGTTGCTCGTGTGAGGTAAAATAGCGTTGCCCACATCACTTAAGCTATCGCCGAAGGTATAGATGTGGCTGAAGCTACCAGGCGCAGTGGGGAGACCGGCAAAAGCTGCTGTTGATAAGGCAAAAACCAAGGTGGCGGCCAATAGGCTCAGTAGTCTTGTCACGATAACATCCTCTTTATCGGGTATTTTCAAACATGGGGATTAATTATAAGGATTGAAAGAGACTGGTCAAGTTAGATTTAATTCCTGAGTTGTGTATAAATTACCCTGTTTATTGCTCGTGCATACACTATTCCTAGTAATCTATTGATATATATGAATATTTAAGTGTTCGCGATACATTTTTAATCTCAAAAGCCCTGAACTATCCGCATAAATAACCATCTAAGTCTCTGAATACGACTATTTTGAATGAGAAGGTGAGTTTATGGGGTCATTTGAGAGCTCAACGGATGCTTCGTTTGAAATCCTAAGGGAAAATGTCACTAAGCCTGGTCATGATGCGCGGACTCGGGTGGTAGGCGCGATGATGCAAATTATTGGTGGGCAGACAGATAGAAGTCCTGAGGGACTTACGAAGGCATTTGCCAGCGTAGGAGAATACATTGCCAAGCAATGTGAGAGTGAAGAGCAATTCGCCACGGCAGAGACACACATTGAGGATGCATTCTATGAGTTAGCATTTGGAGTAGAGGGTGGAACCCCTCAAAGGGTGAATGCACTAAAGAATAACTTTGATGCTATTCGCGCACAACATAAGCATCGTAAACTTCTCGATAAAGAGCTCGAAGACCTCGATTTGAGTGAGGCGGTCAGGGAGGCGCTCGGTCAAGATTTACCGACCGATGAGCGATTACGAGCGGCAATTAAAGCCGCCGGCTCTGACACGTCGCAGATAGATATGCTGGTGCGTGCTGATCTACGCACAAGAATTGCCCCCGAAATGCAAAAAGCTTGTCAGTTTTTAGAGGCAAGAGTAGCTATTAAAGAAGATGCTTACTATCCAGCCCAAGTAAATGTATTTAAAAGTATTGTAACACGTATTCATGAGTTAAATAGTGCCTCGCCAGGCGGTGAAGACTTAATTGCAGATGTTATCAAGGATTACATTGAGGTCACACCTACAGTCGTTAACGATATCCAAGCGCTCAATACGTTTTTGACCTACCCGCGCGAAGGCGTTGCGGGCACGATTCAACAAATGACGCACGCGATAGTCGAAAATGCGCCAAGTCAGCCGATGGAAAAACCGAGCAGACCGCTTAGGCGTATTTACATCGAGCCAGCATTTACAAAGGGTGTTACACCTGATCCAATCGTCATCGATTATGATCCGAGTCTTGTTGGTGAAAAGAGTGTTATCCAACAGTTTTTTTCAGATCAGGCGACCAAGTACGGTCAGACTTTTGCGGTTAAGTATCAAAACTTCGGTATGCTTAGATACCGTGCCGTTCATAGACCGGAAGGTGAGATCGCGTCGGTGGAGATGAAGAGCTTAAATAAGCGAGGTTACGTGACACCGGTTGTTGATAGCAAAGTGCGAGCACACTATGCGGAGACTGTAGAAGAGACAAAAGAGAACTTTTTCATCATGCAAGCAGAGGGTAGGAGCGCATACAGTGGTAAGAAAAAAGCTCCGCGCCTGCCTGAGTTAAAACAGCGCGTAAGATATGAAACACTTGCACATAAAGACGCGCTTGATGCAGAAGGCTTACACGAAAATGACGAGCGAATACTTATCGATCCGGGCCACATTTTTAGTGATGATGCTCACGATGCTGCAGCAAAGGCGAAGCACCAGGCTATCATGGGGCATTTACTCAATAGGACTAAGCGTGATCGTAAGGTGAGTAAATACGAAGATTATAAAGTTAATCTTGATGGCCGTATGGTGACGATTCGCGTAACGAATAGTCTTGTACGCACGCCGGGTAAGAAGCCTGAAGAGGAAACTGTTCGCGTCATGGGGCGGACACTTGGACGGGGTGGGTTTGGTAAAGTTGTTGCGACCACGGTGCGGTACAAGGCGTGTGGCGAGAAAGACGGGCAGACTCTCTATGAGCAGAAAGAAACGAGTGAGAACGTGCCGAAGGTTATCAAGATGCAAAAATATAACCAAGGTAATAAATTTGATGATTGGACTAAGCTTGTGATCAATGAGCTTGGGCTGATGCGAGATACGAGTGACGGTAAAATACGCCCCGCTGTTTTGTTTAATGATGCGATGTATACCGTTAGTGAAATGTATGAAGGGCGTTCTGGGGGTGAATACTTTAAGGAAAGTGAAAAGGATTATTCGACGCGAGATAAGGTTGCCATTTTCCGCGATTTTTGCGGTGGCATTGCGGATTTACATGCGAAGGGTATTTTTCATCGCGACGTTAAGGGTGAAAACATTGTGATAAACGATGCGCATGGTGAGGCGGCTGTTAAGATCATCGACTTAGGGCTAGGCGTGCGAGGTGATGACGAGAGTGAACTTGGTAGAGCGGTGGGAACACCTCTCACTACCGCGCCCGAAGTGTTTGACGGTCAAGGAACGAAATCCACTTCAGATACGTATTCGTGTGGTATTACCATTTTGCAACTGTTAACAGAAGATTATGGTGCGACGTTTCGGGTTCGAGATGCTAAACATGTTGATAATATCACGGATGATATGAAGAAATGGTCACCGTCGAAAGCGGAGATAAAAGAACTTATTGCAGATTATGTAGATGATGAGGCGAGTCAAGACGCATTGAGTGAATTACTCGAAGGCATGTTGAAAAGTGATCCGAATAAACGTATCGAGATTGCAGAAGCGCACTCGCGGCTAGAATCTATTGTGGCTTCGATGGATGCTCGTTATGACGAAAACCCTGAGCTTAGTAGTTTGCAACCTCGCAATTATGTTCCGGAAGCGTTACTTGCTGAGCGACCTGAGTTGCAAGCGCCGTTTGTTGATACGGAAGCTATGTTAGAGGCACAGGCGATGGGGGAGCCAGCATCACCAAGTATGAGATGGGCGCCTGTACCAGAAGGCGAGATGGGTGCGCCGCCTCCGCCGAGTATGGGTGAGATACCTCTACCACCTCCACCGAGCAAGGGTGCGATTGAACAGGATCCCGTGATTAGTAAGAATCTTGATAATGTGTCGTGGCTACTGAAAAGATTGCCTAAATCGGACGAGGTTGCCCTTGTCGTCGATGATTTAGAGCAAAACGAACTGAATTCAAATAATCCCGAGCGAGATACTGAAAAGAATTGCCAGAAGATCCTAGATAAACTTAATCATGCGAGTAGTGTAGGTGGGTCATTAACCAAAATCGGAGCATCATCGGAAAGGATAATCGAGGATATTTCAATTATCTTAAAGAACCCTACTAAGGCTGCAGCTCGCGCAAGCAGAGCCTCAAAAGAACTCAGCAAGAAGATCGAAGCACGCCAAGAAGAAAATGCGCGCGCAAATGGGGCAAAAACAGATTCGAGTCTAAAACCAGGCGGGGGGGGGTTAGAGTGAGTGTTTGTTATCTCCTGTCGTCACCCATGCACCTCATCGTCATCCCTGCGCAAGCAGGGATCTCAACCAGGTAGCTCTGGCACTAACCTTAAACCTTCGTGCAAAATGTTTGTGATTGAGATCCCTGCTTGCGCAGGGATGACGGTTCGGGGCAGGGATGACGGTTCGGGGCAGGGATGACGTTTAGAAGCAAGATAGTGCTATGTACCAGATACAACGACTTACCCATTGAATTTATTGGTGTTTTTATAGTAAAATGATTGTCTTATGTCGTATAACCTTAAGGTTTTGCTAAGCAAAACAGACTATACTTTGATTAAGTTGTAAGCATTTGTTGGGAGTATGCTATGCCAGGTCCAGAGAAGCCCAAAACAGCCGAGCGTTGGTTTTCTATTTCAGCGGGGCATGCATTGCCTGAGCGGCGTGAGCGACGTAAAGAGGAATCGTTTAAGCAGGTTTCTAAACCCGATCCTGAGCGTGATATCGCCGCTAGCTGGTGGCACAATCACCGTGAAGCTTATCAACGTCAATTAGCGACTCGTTTAGATCAGACTGCGAAGAGTATCGATGCCGCGCATAAGCATATCTCTAGCCTTATACGAAGACCCACTACTGACGACTTAGTTTATAGATTGTGGACGGATAAATTAATTGATCAGCCTATTAATTTAGATACAGCAATCAGTTTTGCAGAGGGGCTGCTGAATAAAGAAAAGACTATCGTCGAAAGTTGTGCTCGTGATGCACTTGGAACTGCTAAGGCAGCCCTTGAAGGGGACGAAGAGCATGCCAGATTATACGACGTATGGGTTAGTTCGCCACTCAGCGCTATTCATGATGTTGATCGTCATAATCTCACACTCTTTAGACACGATTCGTTGGACCCAACGAAGTTTGCCCATAATGCTAAGAAAGCTAACCATATCATTCACGAGATTGAATTAACTGGCGGAGCCAAGACTCCTCTTGACGCAAGTGCTGAATTCTTGTTACCGAATTATCGCCCTCTAGATTGGGAAGACGCACGTTCGCACAAAGCTGTTGAAAACCAATTCTACGCACTTTTTCTTGCGTATACCGAAGCACTCGCAGCAGAGCGAAAAGCATCTGACGATGACGAAGCTGACAACCGTATTAAGGTGCGTGGTGAGAAATTCCTCGCGTTGCGTAATGAATACCGCGATCGCTTACTCGATTTACAACAACACGTCTTAGACAAGATCGATCAACTTGAAGCAGATGCACTCGAAGGCGTTGATTCAAAACATCTGCCACAAATGCGCGTCATGTATGCGCATCGTCGTCACGAAGTATTGCGGCTGTGTGCTGGTATCAGTGACATCATGTCGGATCCAACGGTCGAGAAAAAGGCCAAGCGTCTTGTTATGCGTAAGCGAATAAAAGGTATGTCACGCAGGCTCGACCTTAAGTCCCATCTAGCAGATAGCGAAGAAGCGCTCGCGAAACTTATTATCGATTACCGCAAACGTGTTAATGGTGATGAGCCTATCAAGGCAGCGCTTGAGGAACGTAAATTTCTTTATCGAGAAATTGAAGATGCTATGACGAATACGTTTAAAGTGCGTAAAGATGGTCGAAGCAAAGAAGGACGGAATTTTCAACTGAGAAATTTGGCCGCACTAAGTGTCATGAATCTCGTCTCTGCGGAACCAGAGGTATTTGCTCATAATCTAAGTGCTCTTAGTATTGCGTTAGATAAAACGCGTGAAGCGATGGGACCAAAACATCCAGAAGTACGATTCACTAAAGAGTCCGTGCTAAATGCTTTTCAGGATGCCTTTTTAAGAAATATTAGCAGAGATACTTATGAGCGTGTGGCGAGTGAAATGCTAAGCGAGTTTCTTTTTCCATTAAGTGATACTAAAAATCCACAAGAAGCATTGAATTTTCTTGCGTTACAGTTAGAGTACACACACAGAGAAGCGATTAGAGCGGCTGTTGGAATACGCGATCAAGATGAACGTCGCAAAGCGTTGGTTGAAGACTTCTACATACCTGAAATTTTTAAACCTGAGATTCTTAACCCATCAATTGGAACATTCAAAAAAGACTTAACAGATTCGTGGGATACGCTCGCGACGAAAAGTTTATCAGATACAGATAAAGTGTTGGGCCGTGAGACAATCTCGCATGATAAATTATCGAAAGCGAGTCTCTTGAAAGCGGTGCGTGACGCGCAGCCTTATTATAGACCCGATAGCAAGTGGAAACGCTTTAAAGGTTTTTTTAAGAGAAAACCAACTGCGACCGCTGAGGCCGGTAAATCACAATTGTTGCCGCGTGATAAAACTAAAACAACCGGTAAGATGGTATATCGCGGCATACACAGCCGCCACACACAAATGAGTTTTGATTACGCCACAAAACAAAGTCGCTTGTCCTTTGGCACATGGTTTGGTACGCGTTTATCGTTTACATCACAGATACATCGAAAAATTGATGAGATTGAACGCTTCATTCAATTAACGATTGCTCACTTACCCGAGGGTAGTGAATCACTCGAGCTTAATGCACGCAACAGCTCAGATTTAGCATTGATGACGTTTGTTGCTGAGCGTATGTTGCAAGGTTCGAACATGCGCGTTATTCCGCTGTCTGAACGACTTGAAGAGAAACACGCTAGTAAAAGAGAAATCGTTAAGCGTCATTTTGAAATTGAGAAAGGCACTAAAGGCGAACCAGGTTCAGGTCTACACGAACCAACCTCATCATCGACACCTCGAGGGGGTGGTGGTGCGCACTAAATCACAGATCCATATTCATTTCACATTTTGCCAGTACGCGCGCTTTAGTAAATAGGTCAAGGCGAGTAGCACAATCAAGTACAGCAAAACCCAAAAGCCGATATGTGGGCGCACTAATCCTACTGGTTCTGCGGTATAAGCTAAAAAACTTACGATATCCCTAATAGCGTGATGGAATTGGTGCTCGTTCATCGTTCCATTGCTGACACGCTGCAAATGATCGATAGTACGAACCTTTTGTGGCTTACCTTGCTCGTTGAGTGTTACTTCCTTGATGTGATAAACCGGTAATTGGTCGCCTTGTAGTGACCACAATACGTTTGGCATCGCTGTTTGTGGGTAGACAAGGTTGTTAACGCCCCATGGACGAGCCTTGTCGGTATAAAACGACAGCAGATAACTGTATAACCAATCGGTTCCACGCACGCGTGCACTCAATGTTAAATCGGGTGGGTTGACACCGAACCAATCGGCTGCGGTTTTCTTCGGCATCGCGCGGTTAATATAATCGTGTATGCTCGCTTGGGTGAAGATTAAGTTTTTTTCAACCGCTTGTTTGGCAACTTTGCCGTCACTATCGACAAGGTTTAAGCCTTCCGCCATTTGTTGATAGCGCATGTATTGTAGCGAGTGACAACCAGCACAATAATTCATATACAACTTCGCACCACGCTGTAACGATGCCTTATCGTTCAAATCAAGTTTGACGCTTTGAATATGTTCGTAGTTGGTAGCGGCCGATGTGATGAAAGGTATCAGCAGCAGGGTTAGGAGCGTTAATTTTTTCATGTTAAACGCTCCGGTAGTGGTTTGCACTTTTCGAGTTTTGTGTATACCGGCATAAGCAAGAAAAATGCGAAATAAATCACTGTTAGTATTTGTGCGGCGAGTGTGCGTAATGGTGTGACGGCTACAGCCCCTAGGTAACCCAGTCCGATAAAACTTATTGCAAAAAGAGTGAGTGCCGTGCGCGACAACCATCCGCGATAGCGCATCGAGCGCACCGGCGAGCGGTCGAGTAATGGTAGTAAAAAGAAAATAAACACAGCACTGAACATCGCGATGACGCCACCGAGTTTATCGGGTATTGCGCGCAAGATGGCGTAGAAGGGGGTCATATACCAAACGGGAGCGATGTGATCGGGTGTCATGAGTGGGTTGGCTGGTTGGAAATTCGCGTGCTCTAAGAAGTAGCCGCCCATCTCGGGTGCGAAGAATACGACGCTTGCGAAAATGATTAAAAAGACCGTAGCCCCAACCATGTCTTTCACCGTGTAGTAAGGATGAAACGCGATACCGTCTCGCGGTTTACCGTTTTCATCGACGTTTTTCTTGATGTCTATCCCATCGGGGTTGTTTGAGCCTACTGTGTGTAACGCCAAGATATGCAGCCAAACCATCAACAACAACACGAGTGGGATAGCAATCACGTGCAGCGCAAAGAAGCGATGCAGTGTTGCGTCCGCAACATTAAAATCACCACGGATCCATAAAGCAAGTTTTGCACCAACGACGGGGATCGCCGTGAAAAGCGAGGTGATAACCTGTGCGGCCCAATAGGACATTTGGCCCCACGGCAATAAGTAACCACAGAACGCCTCGGCGAGTAGGAGTAAGTACATGATAACGCCTAAGTACCACACCAGTTCGCGCGGGGTTTTATAGGAACCATAGAGTAGCGCACGGAAGATGTGCAAATAAATGACGATAAAGAAAGCGGATGCGCCCGTTGAATGCATATACCGCAAAAGCCACCCATAATTGACTTCGCGCATGATGTATTCCACCGAAGCGAAGGCATCTTTGGCGCTCGGGGTGTAGTGCATCGTTAGCCATATGCCAGTAAGCAACTGGATGGCTAGGGTCAGCATGGCCAGTGAGCCAAAAAAATACCAAAAGTTGAAATTCTTAGGTGCGTAATACTCTTTAAAGTGTTCACGCCAGATACGATTGAGCGTAATACGCTTGGCAAACCATGAGGTTTCGTTTGTCGCTTGTGTCATGCATCTTCCTCGCCGATGATGATTTTATCGCCTGCGAGCAGGCGATAGGGTGGGACTTCGAGATTGATAGGGGCTGGTACGTTTTTGAAAACCCGCCCGGCCATATCAAATTTTGAACCATGGCACGGACAATAAAACCCGCCCGGCCAGTCGGGGCCTAACTCTCCTTCTGTGGGTACGTATTTCGGTGAGCAGCCTAAGTGCGTACATATGCCGACTAACACTAAGAACTCAGGATCGCGTGAGCGGTGGTGGTTGCGAGCGTAGATGGGTTGTTGTTCGACAATTGACTCAGGATCGCGTAAGCGATCGGCTACTTGGTCGAGTGATAACAGCGCTTCGTTATTTCTGCGAATAACCCAAACCGGTTTGCCGCGCCATTCGACGACTTTCATCTCGCCGGGTCTGAGATCACTGATGTCAGTTTCAACAGGTGCACCGGCTGCGCGTGCGCGCGCACTCGGTAGCCAGGAACTGATAAAAGGAATGGCAGCGAAACCTGCACCGATAGCTGCGAACAGTTGTGTTGCAAGACGCAGAAACCGCCGTCTTTGTAAGTCTATGGATTGACCAGACATAAGGCTGACTCCGTCTTTTTTGTGGACAATATAGCATAGTGAGTTTTGTTCGCAATTGCTCCGTCTGAATTTTTCAAAAACAAAATTTCCACTTTTGAATTGATTTGTGCTACAATGTGCGCGTGTAAGGATACACATAGTTTTAATGCCAGGGAGTTAATCAGAGGTATAGGCTTAACGATCCAAAGTTCTGCCGCCCATGTTTTCTCTGGGTAACTACTTAAAACGGCGTTGTTATTCGTCATTAAGTAATTACCTCTCTGGAAAAAAGAAATAAGTGGCCTTGATTTTAGTAGAAGTGACCTTAAGTATTTAGTCACTATCGAGCGCCTACTTAAAAAATGGTTGTTAGGTAATTAAATTTAGATTTTAGGGAGAAAGCAAACATGGCAAATATTGCAAAACGCACCGTCATGAATTTATATTCGGACAACTTATGTCCGTACAGCCACCAAGTACGCATTGTGCTCGCGGAAAAAGGTGTTAATGTAGAGATCCATGATATCCAACCACAAGAAGTGCGTGACGAGTTACTCGAACACAATCCTTATGGCACAGCGCCTACACTCGTGGATCGTGATTTAGTGTTATACGAAGCGCGCATCATTATGGAATATCTTGATGAGCGTTTTCCATACCCACCGTTATTGCCTGTTTACCCCGTTGCGCGTGCAGAGTGTCGTAAACTTATGCACCGTATCGATGAAGATTGGTACAGCTTATTAAAAGATATTGAAGATCCTGAAAGTGAAACCGCTGAACAATCACGTAACAAATTACTAGAAAGCTTAGTAAGCGTTGCGCCGATTTTACAAGAGAAGCGTTTCTTCATGAACGACGAATTTAGTTTGGTTGATTGCTGCATGGCACCGCTGTTGTGGCGTTTCTTACCGATGGTTCGCCTCCCAGCGCAAGCTGCATTGATTCGCAACTACGCGGCGCGCCTCTTCTCACGCCCTTCGTTCCAAGCGAGTCTCACCGACGCAGAACGCGAATCTCGCGCGGCATAAGTTTTAATCGTCGTATTCATTCCGTATTTATACCCCGTTTTACTTTACTCTTTTTCCCTTTCCGCCAATATGGAGGAGAGGGAATGGGGTATAGGAAAGTATGGGCGAGAGATCTTTTTTCCCTTCTCCCCCCAGCATGGGGGAGAGGGGCTAGGGGTGAGGGGGCGTAAAAATAAAAGCGTTCTTTGAGATTCCACAAAACTACAGAGACTTAGTCTCTACTTCACTCGCCGCAATTTCGGTCCACCGCTTCGTCTTCCACCACCGCTAGGCCCACTCGGTCCGGGTCCTTGGGGTGGGGTGGGTGAGTCGGGGCCGCCAGTGGCACTGCCACCGTCTTCATCCTCGTCGGCAAACACCATACCGCGGCCATTTTCTTTGGCGTAAAGGGCGAGTGTTGCGGTCGGTGGGGCAGAAATCTGTGTTGGGACGCCTGAGAAACGGGCACTGAAGATAATACGCTCATTCTCTAAGTGTAGACCACGTGTCGCTTGTGGCGAGATATTGAGCACAATCCGTCCATCTTCGATATATTCTTGTGGTACATCGACCTGGTCAGCCGTCGCATCGAAGACGATGTAGGGGGTGAGATCGTTATCGACGATCCAATCGTACATCGCGCGGATAAGATAGGGTTTGCTGGAAGTCATAGACATAACAATTCTCCTAAATGACCCTCATCATAATAACAGAATGATAATGAATTAAAAGTAACATCTTTTCGTTTGTGACAACATCTGTGGCATATGGTAAAGTACGCCATTACTTGTTATGTGAGAAACAGTGATGGAGCTTCTTGCGCGTATTCAACAACATTTCGGTTTGAGCATCGAAACTAAGATCGCTGCTGCGGATTGTTTGCCGACTGTCATTGCGAAGGCCGCCGAGATGATGGTTGATGCGTTGGTAACGCAGCGTAAGATTTTAGCGTGTGGTAATGGCGGTTCAGCGGCCGATGCACAACACTTCTCGAGTGAGTTATTGAATCGCTACGAGGTTGAGCGGCCTGCCTTGCCAGCTATTGCGCTTACCACAGATACATCGACACTGACTGCAGTCGCGAACGATTATGCTTACGAAGAAGTGTTCGCTAAACAAATCCACGCGCTAGGTCAGCCTGGTGATGTTTTGCTTGCGATTTCAACGAGTGGGCAATCACCCAATGTGCTCAAAGCTATCGAGGCGGCGCATCACCGTCAAATGACAGTTATTGCACTTACTGGTAAAGACGGGGGTGAGCTTGCCAAAATGTTGCAGGGTGATGATGTGGAGTGTCGAGTCCCCGCTTTCGTAACCGCGCGTATTCAAGAAACCCATCTTCTCGTTATTCATTGTTTGTGCGATTACATCGACCAACGTTTGTTTGGGCCGCAAAATCGCGAGTAATTTTTGTTAGGGTGGGACCATGAACTATAAAAAGAACTTTTTACCTTTTCTAATTTGTGCAGTCTTATTACAAGGCTGTGTAGCTGCGTTCATTGCGGGTGCCGCAGTCGGTGGTGTTATCGTCTATGATCAGCGCACGTTTGAAATGATGGGTTACGATAACGATATCGATGAGTATATTAGTAAACGTATCGACACTGATCCAGCTTTTAGAGATAGCCACATCATCGTCTCGAGTTTCAACCGTCGTGTGTTGCTAGTCGGTCAGACACCCCACGCTTCACTCCGCGCAACAGCGATGCGTATTGCGAAAAAAGCACCGCGGGTACGTAAGATCTATAACCAAATCGAAATAGCTCATCCTTCGTCGACGTTAAGCCGTGCTAACGATACACTTATCAACACGAAGATCCGTGCCCAAATGCTGACAAAGAAAGGTTTGAAGTCAGGCAACATTAAGATCGTAACTGAGGCGGGCAGTGTTTACTTGATGGGTGAAGTGAGTCGCGAGCAAGCTAAAATGGCTGTTAAGATAGCGCGAGAAACATCGGGTGTTCGCCGTGTTGTGAAGGCGTTCCACTATACGCGATAAAACATTATTTCTTTGCTGGCGTCGGTGTGACTGGCGAGTATTTTGTTGTATCTCGCTCGGAAAACAAATACTCGACGATCATACCCATGTCGGCGAATAATCTAAACTCCGCAATCTTACGGTCGTAACGCGTGTTGACCCATTGTTGATTGGCAAGATACGTTTCGTTTTGCTGATCGAGCACGTTGAAGAGCGCACGTTTACCGAGTAGAAATTGTTTGATGTAGTCTTCCACAACTTTGGCACTGTAGTCAGCGTATTGTCTTAACGAGCGAGTGATTCTGCCGTTCGCCATGACGCGTTGCCACTCATTGCTCACGTCGTTAAATACTTCACGTCGAATATTTTTTTCTTGGTAGCGCACGCGCTTGATGACTGCATTGGCCCCGCGTAATTGTGCGGCATCGGTGCCACCGCGAAATACATTGTAAGTCATCACACCACTGATATTAAATTCACGTTTGTGACTATCGAACAAATCATCGTTTTCTATATTCCCCTCAACATTGACGGCTATCTGTGGCATGAAGGCTGAGCCGACAACTTTAGATTGCGCACATGCAGCTTTAACGAGTGCTTTAGCGGATTGTAGGGTAGGGTTATGTAAATTTGCGATGTGTTGTGCTGCTTCGTAAGCGGGTGGTACGTAGTGTAAATATGAGCGTATTCTCGGTAATCGTTTAGGGGGCATGTGGCCAATGATTTGTACATATTGATAGCGTGCTATTTCGAGGTCACGTTCATCACGTTGCAAGCGTGAAATCGCGAGTGAGAGTCTGCTTCTCGCGAGATTATATTCATAGCGGCGACCAACGCCGCTGTCAAAGCGCTTGCTAATTTTTTTAAGTGTGGTTCTATGTGTCGCGACATTCTTTTTCGATAGTTCTAACTGTTCGAGTTGTCGCTGCACATTGAGATAAGCGCTTGCAGCTTCAAAGGCCACCTCATTGCGCTCACTTTCAAATTCAAAACGCGCACTGGCGTGTTGAAACCGATTAAAGGCGATTTGGTTTGAGACACGAAAACCGGTAAAGAGTAATTGGTTTAATGTCACTGCACCGAATTCACGTTGGCGGTTACCATGGCGATATTCAAGATCGATAGTCGGTAAGCGTTCACCTTGGGCAACATTTATGTCGTAGCGCGCTTTTTCAACCGCGGCAAGGCTTGCGTGTATACGGGGGTGGGTGTTCAAGGCACATTCGATTTCACGCTCGAAGAAGTTCGATACACTGAAGCCGGCTGCAAGACAGCCATTCGCAATCACGAGTGCACAAGAAAAGACGAAGCTTCGAGATGTGGTGTGTCGACGCGCGGTCATGTGGCACTACTACCTTGATTGTCTTTTAACTTTTGTAAAATCTCAAGCTTAGGTCCGTCAGCGACAATTTTACCTTGGTCAACGACGATTAAGCGATCGACAAGGTCGAGCATCGGCGCGCGATGGGTCGCTATCAGGATTGTTTTATCAGCAAATGCTGGTTTTAAGGATTGGATGAGTTTAAGTTCGGTTGCTTGGTCAACGTTTGAGGTTGGTTCATCGAGTAGCATGATGCTCGCACCCGAGACGATAGCTTCTGCTATCGAGATAATTTTACGTTGGCCGCTTGAGATGAGATAGCCGTGTTCACCAACAGGCATATCTAAGCCTTGATAATGTTTCTTCGTGAATGTGTCGACCCCAGCGATAGTGATAGCTTCTTGTAGCTTGTTGTCATCGACAGATGGGTTCGCGAGTAACAGATTTTCGCGCAAACTCATATTGAAAAGAGTGTGGTGGGTGCTTAGGTAATGCACTTGTCTGCGCAAGTCTAAGAGATCCATCTCTGTGTAATCGGTATCATCGAAATAAACCGCGCCTTCGGTTGGAGTATACAGGCCGATGATGAGTTTCAAAAGCGTGCTTTTGCCTGCACCGATAGGGCCAATTATGCCGATTTTTTCTTTCGGTTGGATAGTAAGATTGATATCGTGTAATGCCTTAACGCGGGCATTGTGGTGTACGAACGACACATGTTCTAGGCGAATAGCGCCTGTTAATTCAGGACGACGTAGGTAGGGTTTGTTAGGCTCGCGTTCGGTAGGCAAGACCATTATCTTACTTAGCTGTTGCAGCGCAAAGCGCGCGCGAGAGAAGCGATTGAAAATAGCGACGATTTGGCCCATCTTAAGCGCACGGGTGACGAGAATAACGATAGCGAATAATACGCCGACGCTGATGAGGCCTTGTTCAATGAGATAAATACCGTGCATGACGACACCGACGACTACCAACTGTTGAAGCAGGTTGGTCATATTCATCGTGAGCGAGCGGTAGAAGCGTGATTTACTCGCAAACCGTGCTGAAGTCTCGATAGAACGCTCCCAACGTCTAACCATTTCAGGTTCAGCAGCGAGTACCTTGATCGATTCAAGTCCCGTCAATGCTTCTGTGAGTAACGCTTGTTTTTGTTGATTGGTTTTTAAATCTTCTTCCACCGAGCGGTTGTTCGGGATTTCGAGTAAGACCATCATCAGCATCATCAGTGGGAAACCGATAAGTGGGATGATGACAAGCGGGCCACCCATGTAGGCTATTAGTAATAAAAAGAGTAGCGCGAAGGGCAAGTCGATGATAGCGATGATCGAGGCCGACGTGTAGAAGTCATGGAGACTTTCGAACTCTTTGAAGTAGTCAGCTACAAGCCCTGTTGAGGCGGGTCTGTGGGAGATGACGATGTGCATCATCTTTTCAAAGAGTTTACGCCCGAGAATAAGATCGGCGCGCGAGCCGGCATGGTCTACTAAGTAATCTCGCATCGAACGAGTAATGAAGTCGAAGATGAGAATGACAAATAAGCCAATGAATAAGACCCACAACGTGTCGTAAGCAAAATTAGGTAAGACGCTGTCAAATACACTCATCAAAAAGAGCGGAATGGCCAATACGAAGATATTGGTCAGAAAGGTTGCGATGCCGACGTGTACATATAGGCTCTTGTTTTCACGGATAACAGACCAGAACCAGTTTGTGCCGAGCTCTTCGGGTGTTTCTTCACCTGCTGCGCCTTTTCTAGTTGGCAGTAGGCGTATGAAGA
>Ga0180433_10000932_pt1 | contig 49552 bp, 54 predicted proteins | sample SS_ome_8_FD_132980 | JGI IMG/M metagenome (GOLD analysis project Ga0180433, IMG submission 132980) | Hypersaline lake sediment archaeal communities from the Salton Sea, California, USA - SS_1_D_1 metaG | ecosystem: Environmental > Aquatic > Non-marine Saline and Alkaline > Hypersaline >...
ACGCCCACGCCGACGGCCGCGCCCACCGCTACGCCTCCGCCGGCGCCGGAGCGGACTCCTCCGCCCCCGCCGACGCCGGAGCCGACGCCTACCCCCACGCCGACGCCGGAGCCGACACCCACCCCCACACCACCGACGGGTGAGGTATTCTTCGACAACTTCGAGGACTGCCTGCTCACCAACTGGGTGCAGGGCGGTCAGAACGACTGGTTCCCCTCCAGCCAGCGCTCCAGGAACCCCGAGGACATCTGCTCCGCCGAGGTTGACGGCTCCGCAAGCGACGCTACTCTCACCCTCAAAGACCCTATTGACCTGAGTGATATGTCATGTGCCGCGCTCACCTTCTCGTGGTTCATCGAGAGCGGCTTGGATGGTGGTGAGTACCTTGCAGCGGACCTGTGGAACGGTGCAACGTGGAACGAGGTGGCGCGGCTCAGGGGCAATGTTGATGTGGAGAACGTGTGGGCGGATGTGGAGGTCGACCTCAGTGACTACCTGGTGGACGATTTCAAGGTCCGCTTCCGAGGGACGGTATCCCTCTCCCTGGAAGACGCCAACGTGGATGTGGTGACAGTGACGGGGACGGCACTGCCCTAGAGTTCGCTCCCCGTGGTGCAGACCCTCCGCGACCGAAGGTCGTGCCTCGCCGCTTTCACGCCCAACCAGTGAGGACTAGGCACCGGCCGTCTTCAGGGTAATCCCCACCGGACAGTGGTCTGAGCCCACTACGTCAGACAGTATGAAGGCGCTTGAAACGGACCCCACCAGGTCCTCGGTGACGAAGAAGTAGTCGATCCTCCAGCCGACGTTCCTTTCCCTGGCCCTCGACTTCATGTCCCACCAGCTATACTGGTGCGGCTCCTTGCTGAAGTGGCGAAAGGTGTCGACGTAGCCGTGTGCTACGAACCTGTCCATCCACTCCCTCTCGATGGGCAGGAACCCCGATGTCTTCTCATTCTCCTTCGGTCTTGCCAGGTCAATCTCCTTGTGGGCCGTATTGAAATCGCCACAGATGACCAGCTTCTCGCCCCTGGCCGTCAGGCCGTCGACGAAACGCAGGAACGCTTCATAGAAGTCCATCTTGTACTTCAGCCGCTCGGCATCCTTCTTCCCGTTGGGGAAGTAGACATTGAACAGGGTGAACTCCGGGTACCTGGCCATGACCACCCTGCCCTCCGCGTCGAACTCCGGCACGCCGAAGCCGTTCTCAACGCTCTGGGGCGTCTCACGGCTGAAAGTAGCCACGCCGCTGTAGCCGGGCCTTTCGGGGGCGTTCCAGTAGGCATGATAGCCGTTGGGTTGTGCCAGGTCAGTCTCGAGCTGTTCCGGGTGCGCTTTTGTCTCCTGAAGACAGAGAATATCCGGGGACTCCGCGCCCAGCCATTCCAGAAAGCCTTTCCTCGCCACTGCCCGAACCCCGTTGACGTTCCAGCACAGTATCCTGATCTCCTTCACCGCTCTGCCTCCTTGCCCCCTCTCTTCGGGATCGGTGCCTTTGAAACGGATTCAGCTTCCTGCTATTATAGCACAGCGAGTTCGAGCCACATTGGACGTCCAGCCCGATGCTGGTGGACGGGCGCCGGCTCAGACGCATCACGGAGGTGACCATTGCAGGTGTTGGGGATCATGGGTAGCCCACGGGTGAAGGGGAACACTGACCTCCTCCTCGACGAGGTGTTGAAGGGTGTCGAGAGCGAGGGCGCGGAAGTGGAGAAGCTCGTGGTCGACAAGCTCAGCATATCTCCGTGCAAGGAGTACAACGGGTGCCTCAGGGACGGCAACTGCGTCATCAGAGACGACATGGACGACGTCTATCGCAAGCTCCTCGAAGCCGACGTTGTCATAGTAGCATCGCCGATGTTCTTCTACGGGGTTCCCAGTCAGCTCAAGGCCCTCATCGACCGCTGTCAGGCGCTGTGGGCCAGGAGATACGTTCTCAAGCAGGAGCCTCCCGACTTGGGGAGGAAGGGGGCCTTCCTCGGCGTTGGTGCGACCAGAGGGGAGAAGCTGTTTGACGGGTCGATACTGACGCTCAAGTACTTCTTCCAGGCTATCGGCGTCGAGTATGCCAATGACCTCCTCATCAGGGGCGTGGACAAGAAGGGCGAGATAAGAGACCACCCCACCGCCCTGGCCGACGCCTTCGAACTGGGCAAGAGCCTGGCCCGGCGGTAGCATGGGCCGGATGCGGCGTCCGCCGCCGCTGCTTCTTCGCGCCGTGAGCGGCCGACTCGCGACCTATTCCGCAGCACCCGCGTCGCAGTAGTAGAGGCCGGACAGCTTGAACTCGCTGGTAACCGGGCACTCGCCACAGATGCAGCCCTTCCTCTCAAACTGGCAGCTCGTCTTCCCCCGGGCGCAGAACAGCCCCTCCGACCTCTCCTTCATGCAGTCGTTGATGCTGGGGCAGTCGCCACAGATGCATTTCTCCCAGTTCTCGTTGGTATCAGGTACCCGCATCTTCCCCCTCCTTCCGAGTTCCGTATGGCTCACACGGTAGATGCTGCCGCCTGGCGTGCCGCTCACGCCGTTGGCTTCCCCGTGAAGGTCGGTGAAGTACAGCCCATCAGGTCCGAACGCCAGTCCGCACGGGCTGGCCGGTCCGTCGCCGACATAGGTGACGAACTCATCGTAGGAGCCGATGCCTGAGTTCCCATCGTTGAGCTTCATCTTCACGATCTTCTTACCCTTGATCGCTCTCCCCGGCTGGTACGCTGCACCGAAGAGGGCGACAAAAAGCTCGTCGTCGTAGCGTGGCGGGAACTGCCCGCCCTGCATGAAGTCGATTCCCGTTGGTGCCTGGCAGTACTCCCACACGAAGAGCGAGTTTCGGCGCATGGTCTCGGGCCATCCGTAGTTGCCCCCGGGCTCTACCCTGGCGATCCTATCGTCCTGCTCTGGGCCGTTGTCAGATATGTAGAGCGCCCCATCGCTCTTCCGCCACACCGCGCCAAAGGGATTTCTCAACCCCTTGGCATACACCGGGCTTCCCCGCGTCGGGTTGTCCTCAGGAATCGAGCCGTCGAGGTTAATCCTGAGGACCTTGCCTCTCAGGTCGTGGTCATCCTGGGCCACGTTCGGGTCAATCATGCCGTCGCCGAGGTTGACGTAGAGCTTGCCGTCAGGTCCGATGGTCAGTGCCTGGATCTGGTGCGCAGCTCTCACTGAGGGTATGCCGTCGATGACGGTGCTACTGGAGTCCATCCTGAGTGCGTTCCTGCTCGAAGCTCGGATCACCTTGTTTCTGGTGGTACCGCCTTCTTCGTAGATCATGGAGAGAAACAGGTCGCCGCTGCGGGGCTCAACACAAATGCCGATGAGCCCCGATTCGCCCGTTCCCGGGAATCGATGGTCCGGCTCGTAGTCCAGCAAGCCCTCGGCGTAGGTATGAACCTGGCCGTCGTTGGTGATGGCTTTCACCTGGCCATAGAGTTCGGTGACATAGACCAGGGGTGGGGCGGCACGCCTGTCAGGTTGAGGAACGAAGGCCAGATTGACTGGCAGGTCCAGTCCCGTCGCCACAATGTCGATCTCAAACCCTGGGAAGACCCACCAATTGTCGCCTGCCTTGCCCGTTTGAGTCATGGTGCAGAACCTCCTGCGTCATTCAGGAATGGCAATGATAGAACGGCCATTCGCTGCCTGTCAATACGCGGGAGTCAGGGGTGCCTGCACAGCGCACCGGCGGCGGGTCCAGGAGCGTCGCGCTGGGACACCGCTGCACCGCCAGCCTGTTTGGCGAGACCGCTAGTCCGGTCGTTCGCTCTCGGTACAGTCGACGGGGCTCTCGGCGACGGCGCCGCCATGGCCTGGCCATGCGGGCGTGGCGCCTTCCGCGATGGTGGCTTGCGCTGCTCTCCTGAAGCGCCTTATCTGTGGAAGAAGGAGCAGAAGCGTTAGCACAAACGAGAGGCTATCGGCGACGGGAAATGACGCCCACACGCCGTCGAGTCCGAGGAACCGCGGCAGTATCAGAATAGCCGGCAGGAAGAAGAGGACATTCCGCGATATGGCGGTGACAAAGGCCGGTACGGCTTTGCCGATCGCCTGGAACACCACCGACCCCACCATCTGGAACCCCACCAGATAGGCGGCGGCGAACAGCAGCCTGGCGCCGTGAACACCGGCGGACACCAGAGCGGTGTCGTTGGTGAAGATGCGGACGATCGGCGCCGGGAGGGAGAAAGCGATGATGAATGAGAGGACCGCCAGCGCGCTGGCGGCTATGGCGGAGATTCGCACAACATCGAGCGCTCTGTCGTATCGTTTTGCCCCGTAGCTGAATCCGAGGATGGGCAGAAGTCCCTGTCCGATGCTGATGATCGGCATGAAGAGGAACATGAGGACGCGGTGAAGCACACCGAATGCGGCAAGGGCGACATCGCCACCGTAGCCAACGAGACTTCTATTGACCAGGACGATGACCAGACTGCCCGCCGTGGTCCTCACGAAGGACGAGACCCCTATCGCCAGGATCTCCCGTATTACCGGAAGATCGGGAGCGAAATTGTGCATGGCGATGCGGACGGAGCTGCGACGCAGAAGGTAGTAGCTCAGCAAGTACGTCGCGGTGACCACCTCTGCCAGAACGGTTGCGGTGGCCGCGCCGGAGACTCCCATCCCCAGACCCAGGATGAAGAGGGCGTCGAGGGCGATGTTCAGACCGGCTCCGACCACCATGGCGATCATGGGGACGCGGGCGTTCCCCTCAGCCCTTACCAGGCCGTTTGTCGACATGGCGAAGACGCGAAAGACCGTGGCGAGGAGAATTATGTCGAAGTAGGCCTTGGCATAGGGGAGCACGGCGTCCGATGCGCCAAAAAGCCTGAGCCAGAAGCTGCTGCCAGCCAGGCCGATCACGGTGATGGCGAGGCCGAGGATGCACACGCACAGTATGGCATTGCCCAGAGTCCGCTCCGCCCTGGCCATGTCCTGGGCCCCCAGCGACCTGGCAAGCAGCGAGGCTCCCCCTATGCCTATCATCTGGCCGATGCCCAGCATCAGCATCTGGACCGGGAAGACGACGGAAAGCCCTGCTATCGCCAGAGTGCCAACGGCGCGGCCGATGAAGATGGTGTCCACGACGTTGTACAACGCCATGACGAACATGCCCACTGCTGCGGGCAAGGAAAGCTTCCACAGCAGTCTGCCGATTCCTTCGTTGGCGAGCGCCATCACTCTATGGTTCTGCATCTGCGTGTTTGACTAAAGCCTGGAGAATATGTCCCTCAGAGTCCTCAAGCAGGCCGAGAGCTCCTGCAACTCCTCATCGCTGAGACAGGACAGCGCCTCCTTGACGCTTTCCCTGACCGCTGCACCGTGGACTTCAAGCATGGAACTCCCTTTCCCGGTCAGCGCGAGATTGATGGTCCGCCTGTCCGATGCATCAGGTCGCCTTTCCACCAGCCCCAGTGCCACCAGTCTGTCCACCAATCGTGTCATCTGCGGCCCCGGTATCTGCAGCTTCTCGCCAACCGCAGTGACATGCATCGTTTCGACCTCGCTCAGTGCCCGCATGATCCCGAAATGGAGTGGTGTGATAGTCTCGTCGATGGACGCGAGCGCTGTCTTCAGCAGCTTCCTGCGGCTGGCCCTCACGATGAGGGCTGGTATGCTGAACAGGTCGTCCGCCAGTGTGCCGAGCATAGAGTCCCTCATTGTCCACCTCCTCCAGGGGCAAGTACTTAACAAGGGCAATAGTTGTATTTGTTAACTATAGGTACCTCGGGCGGCGTTGTCAAGGCCGGTTCGCTGAGGCTTGCGGCACGTGCAGGCGGGTGTCGGCTGGACTGGAGAGTGGCGACACGGTCTGGAGTTGAAACCGGCACACGCTCAATTGACACCGGTGGGGCCGTCGCTTTGAATGGCGGGAGGACGCGCCAGCCACAGCAGGGGGATGGCCACCAGCGTGGTCATGGCGAATACGAAGAAAGGCCATTGATATCCACCGGTGGCGTCCCTGAGGATGCCGACTACCAGAGGCGTCATTACCCCTCCCACAGTCATCGTGGTCATTGTCAGACCCTGGATGGTGCCGAGGGCGTGACGGCCGAAATAGTGTGCCAGGATGACTGGCCTCACTGCTATTATCCCCCCATAGGCCGGTGCGAAGAGAACGAAGAAGGGTATCAGGTGCCACACACTTCGCAGGTTGGCAAGTACCACCAGCCCGGCGGCCTGCACCACGAGAAGCGCCATGATGATGCGTCGCGGCTGGCGAAAGTCCGCCAACCATCCGAATGCGAAACGGCCCCCAAGGCTGGTTAGAGTCATTATGGTGACCGCCCCACCGGCCATGGCTCCAGCCAGGGCAAGTCCATGCTGGTCGACGGGGTCGCTGAGATAGGGGATGAGGAAGATGGAGACCGCACTCAGCGGGGCGAAGGAGAGCATGAAGGCGACCGTCAACAGCCAGAAGCTTCTGTCTTTGAGGGCCTGACGGACGCTTAGCCCTTCCACTTCCTGTCCCTGCGCTGGCGCACTTCCGACGGTCTCCGTTTCGAAACGTGGCTCTTCTCCATCGGGATGCAGACCGTATTTCTCCGGCCGGTGACGCAGCACCAGGGCCAGGGGCAGCCCCAGCAACCATGTGCCTGCACCCATCATGATAAGGACGGTTCGCCAGTCGTGAACACCCAGGAGCCAAGTGATGACTGGCACGAGAAGCCCGCTCAGCCCAGCCCCGGCGGTATACAAGCCGAAGGCTCGACCGCGCTTGCGGATGAACCAGTTAGCGATGTTGGTCATCGGCATGATGGGGGCGCACAGACTGGCGCCAAGCGCGACGACCAGATACATAATGTAGAAGACCGCCAGCGAGTTGGTCTGGCTGAGGAGAAAGAAACCCAGTCCCATCACGGAGATACCGATGAGCGCGACGACCCTTGGGCCGAGGCGGTCCACCAGGTAGCCCGCAAGCGGGGCGAGAGGGCCGGTCTCCGCGCTGCGGAGTGAGAAGGCGAGGGAGATCTGTGCGTAGCTCCAGCCAAACGACTCTCTCAGAGGGTTGATGAAGGCTCCGAAGCTGTAGAAGTAGACGCCAGTCTGATAGAAGGCGATGGCGGCATTCGCCACGACTATCCACCAGCCGTAGAAGATCCGCCCGCTACGCTTCGAAGTGACCTGCTCGCTACCCATCCAGTGCTCTGGCTTCGGTCGGCGCCCGCACGGTCACGGAAGGGCGTGGTGCAGGCGTCTCATTCATGTGTGCGCCAGACATACAGCGCCTACCCGTCAGCCCCCGTCGGGGGTAATTACTTAACAAGGGCAACATTTGTATTTGTCAACTATATGCCTGGCCGGAGGCATTGTCAACGGGGAATCGCCGGCGCTGCGACCTGCGATTGAGGTTGATGTGCATTAGCGATATACTGGGCGCTGCACAAGAAGGGGGTGGCATATGCTGGAAGTGTTCATGACCGAAGAGCGGAAGAGGCTGAGAGAGGAGGTGCGGAGTTTCGTCAAGAGCATCCCGCGGCAGCTCCTCCTCGATATGGATGCTGACAAGGTCAGATTCCCCAAGGAGTTCCTCGTCGAGGCCGGCAGGAGAAACCTTCTTGGGCTGCGTTTTCCGGCGGAGTACGGAGGAAGGGGACTGAAGTGGGTCGATGAGTTGATCGCCCTGGACGAGATAAGCACTCTGGGGATGTCTTTGTCGTGCCTGTACAGCCTGGTGTCTATCTGCGGTGAAGGGCTGAACGAGTTTGGAACTGAGGCGCAGAAGGAGAAGTACCTCAAGCCGACCCTGGAGGGCAGGATGTACTGCGCCGAGGCCCTGACCGAGCCAAGAGGAGGCAGCGACTTCTTCGGCGCCACCACTGTAGCCCGCAAGGAGAAAGGCTGCTATGTCCTCAACGGGCAGAAGCGCTTCATCGTGGGCGCTGAGGGCGCCGATTACTTCCTGGTCTATGCCAATACAAACCCGGGGGCGCCGGTGCGCGATGCCATCAGCCTGTTCATCGTGGAGAGGGACATGGGGGTGGAGGCCAAGTACATCTATGGCCTGATGGGGACTCGCGGAGGCGGGGCGGGCAGGATAGTGCTGCGTGACGTGCGCGTGCCTGAGGAGAACCTGGTGGGGGAGGAGAACTGCGGGGCGAGGATCTTCTACCAGATGATGATTCCCGAGAGGATGGTTAGCGGTACCACCGGGGCCTCGAGGGCGACGCTGGAGATAGCCGCCAGGTATGCCGACAAGCGAAAGGCCTTCGGCCAGACGATACGCAACTTCGAGGCGGTGAGCTTCAAGATAGCCGAGTGTGTCACCAAGCTCGACGCCATCAGCGCCTTCAGCTATGCGGTGGCGAAAACGATAGACGAGGATGCAGGCACACACGGCTATCAGCGAAGGCTGGTCTCTGAGTTGAAGAAGATGTCCACCGACGTGCAGTGGGAGGTGGTCAACGACGCCATGCAGGTGCTGGGGGGTATCGGCTACACCAGCGTCTTCCCGGTGGAGCGGGCGCTGCGTGACGCCAGGCTGGGCATGATCTGGACCGGTTCGGCGGAGGTGATGAACCTCATCATCCAGCACGAGTACTACAAGGAGCTTCTCGCCCGAGGCGTGGAGGGCCGCGACATCGAGGCCGACGTCGACCTGACCGATGAGGAGATTGCCGAGGAGAAGGTCTACGAGTGACCGGACCCGGCCCCATCTGGTGCTTCGATGCAGGGGCTACAGCGTCAGTTCATTGAGGCCGGTGTAGCTGTCGGCATAGCGCAGGAGCTGCTGCTCCAGCTCGCCTATGACCACCTCGGCGGTGGAGAAGACGGTGGCCTCCACCAGATGTCCCCCGTGGCAGCCGTCACGGCCCCCAAGCTGAATGTGCACGTGGAGAATCGTCTCGCCGTCCTTCAGGGCGACTGAGCCCTGGGCGCAGACCACCTCCAGCGGGCCGTGGTACTCCACGGTCTCGTACATGCCCGGGAGCTGTTTCAGGTAGTTCAGTTTGGCGTCCTCGACCGATCCTATCATCCCCACCAACACCCCCGACGTTACGCCCTCCCGTGTGCAGTAGCGCATTATCTCGCTGCTCAGCTCCTGCTTCGGCTTGACCCTGAAGACATGCATCTTCTTGAACACCTTGTCCCCTCCTTGGTCGATGATTCCTGGGTCTTCCCGCGCACCACCGCTCGGTGCTGTCCCCTTGCATGACGCGCAGGCCCCATTATAGGGCGAACAGAATGCTTGAGGCGAGGGTTCGAGGTGGAGGCGCACGCCCGCTTGACACCTGAGGCTACGTATGGTAGCGTTTGCGCCACGATTCCGGCGGTTGCACCAAATGGGCGATAGTGAGCAGGCAATGGCACGGCTGAGAGAACTCCTGTCGTCGCAGCTATTCTGCGTACTGGCGACACAGGACCGGGGGCAGCCCTACGGCAACCTGGTGGCCTTTGCCGCCACGGATGATCTCAGCGGCCTGATGTTCGCCACCAGTCGCAACACGCGCAAGTACGGCAACATCGCTTCTGACCCCCGGGTGGCAATGCTGGTGGACAGCCGGTCCAATCAGGGCTCTGACATCGGCAATGCAGTGGCGGCCACCGCTCTGGGGACGGTCGAAGAGGTCCAGGGCGACGACAGGGAGAGGCTGGTGGGGCTGTACCTGGACAAGCACCCCCATTTGGAGGAGTTCGTGTCGTCGGCCGATTGCGCCTTGCTCAGGGTGAAGATAGACCGATACTACCTGGTGAGCGATTTCCAGAACGTGGTCGAGTTGACGGTGCCGGGCTAGGGTGGCGCACTGCCAGTACTTCTGCGCTTCCCAGGCGCGGCCACTGTCAACGGGGTGCGGCCCTGTCCGTTGAATCGTTGAGCGCGGGATCGAAGGAGGTGTGTCATGCCAAAAACGAGCACGTTCCGCAGGCTGAGGATCTTCAATGGGGTGATGGCGGTGCTTCACCTCATCCAGGGCGTAGTGATCATCATCATGAGCAATGATTTCGCGCTGCCGGTCCAGACGTCTTTCTTAACCTACAACGAAGCTCTAGGACGGTTGGAGCCCATCCGGGAGACGCTGGTCGAACTGCAGCTTGCGCCGCTGGTGGGCGTCTTCCTCCTGCTATCAGCCGTTGCCCACTTCATGCTGGCGTCGCCACGGCTATATCCGTGGTACGTGCACAACCTGAAGAGGGGGATCAACTACCTCAGATGGTACGAATACACCTTCAGCGCATCGCTGATGATAGTGGTCATCGCCATGCTGCTTGGGATATACGAGCTCAGTTCGCTGATTCTCATCTTCGGGCTCAACGCCACCATGCTCTTCTTCGGCCTGCTGATGGAGTTGCACAATCAGACCACGGAGAAGACGAACTGGACGGCCTACACTTTCGGCTGCATCACGGGCATAGTGCCGTGGATTGTCATGGCCATCTACTTCTACGGGTCGCTTTCCAAGGCGACGGAGGCGGTCCCGACCTTTGTCTACTACATCTTCGCGACCCTTTTCGTGTTCTTCTTCTTCGGCTTCGGGTTCAACATGTTCCTGCAGTACAAGAAGGTCGGGCCGTGGAGGAGCTACCTGTTCGGCGAGAGGATGTACATCATCCTCAGCCTGGTGGCCAAATCGGCCCTGGCATGGCAGGTCTACTTCGGGACGATGCGCCCGGTGTGACCCTCGCCCGCTTGCGAGGTGGGTTCTGGTGACGGGTCGGCTAGTCCTCGGCCGACAGGTACTCCCACAGCTTCATGATGTGCGGCGGGTGCTGGGGCTGGAAACGCAGGTGGTTTGGCGTGGGATAGCGCGCGATGCCAGCGCGGTGTCCCGCCTCGAGGCCGCTGAGCACACCGTCGATCTTGCTCGCCGGGATGGCCACGGCCATTTCGCTGTCCTGAGTTGAGCAGTTGATCCGCTCCCCAGGCCCGGGCATCACGAGCTGGCACTCGTCGGTGATTATGGGCAGCACGACGCTGTTGGCGCAGCTTGCTCCACCCCTCACATCGAAGGAGAGGCGGCTGACCCCGTCGCCCAGCCTGGCCTGGATCAGCCTCATCGCCTGGGCCGGGCTGCCGTACACCAGAACCACCTGGGGCTCAAAGGCGGCCCGCTCCAGTGGAGCCACCAGAACGTGACTGTAGCGCCCGTACTCCAGGCGCGGCAGGGCCTGGGCGCCCGCAGCGGCGCTCTCCTTGCTCTGCCCCAGCGATTCGCCGTGACTCCCGTCGAGCCAGCCTTCCTTGGGGAACACGAAGCCCAGGCTCAGGACTCCCAGCGAACAGCTCGAGTCTTCCAGAGACTGGGCCACCACCCACCCGTAACGGCGGGCCATGGTGAGCGCCTGGCACAGGGCGACCTTGAAGCCGAGGTCGCGCATGGGGAACCTTACTCGCTCCGGCAGCTCGTCGGCCTGGCACATGCGTACGGCCAGCGGAAAGGTCTGGGGTCGGAGATAGGTGTTCACCGTTTCATTGATCTCTTTCGGGTCCAATTGACTCCTCCTCGTACATAGTGTGGGCGACGAACGTGGGCTGTTTGGAAGCCTTGGATGTCAGCGGAGCGAAGGCTACAGGTACCGTCACTCCACAAGGCTATCGTACATGCCAGGCAGGTCCAGTTCAACCTCGCGGGTCTGGCCTCCGAGGTCGAGGAACCTCCTCATACGCCTCTGCGCTTCGCTGGTAGCCACCGACTGGTTGAAGTAGTGACCCTCCTCGATCAGGCCGTGGATGGTGGGGAGTTCAGCGCTGTCAACCGAGGCCTTGGCCAGCGCTATGGCCTGGGCGGGAAAGGCGGCAATGCGATAGGCGAGGCGGTCGACAAAGGGCCCGATTTCGTCCGGCGGCAGGGCACGATTGACATAACCGTAGCGTTCCGCAAGGTCCGCGGGGAAATCGTGGCAGCCGAGTATTGCCTCAAGAGCGCGGGCTCTCCCCATGACACGGGGGAGGCGCTGCGTCCCGCTGCCGCCGGGGATTATGCCCAGCGCGACCTCCGGCTGGCCGAGGACGGCGCGGCCGAGGGCGGCGAATCTCATGTCCAGCGACAGGGCAAACTCGCTGCCGCCGCCGCGGGCGCGGCCCTCGATCCTGGCGATGGTGACCTTGGGCATCGTTCGGAATCGGTCGACCATGCTGTGGAAGAACCCCAGCGAATCGGCCTTTGGGGGGGCCTCTGTCGGCAGTTGCAGTATGACGTCGACATCGACGTGGGCGATGAAGAAATCGGGGTTGGCGCTGTCGAAGACGACTACCCTGACGTCCTCGTCAGCCTCCATCTCCATGCCGGCACGGTCCAGCTCCAGCATGAGGGGGAGATCGAGGAGGTTGATCGGTGGATTGTCGATGGTGACGAAGAGAACCCCGCGGTCCAGCTTGATTCTCAGAAGACTGAAGCCCTCGTATGCCATTGCTGCCTCCTTCGATTCAGGTGAGGGGCCCGTCCGCTGCAGTGCCGTGGAGCGCCTCCATCATGGCGACGTGCGCGGCAGAACGAGACGACTTGCTCAAGCATGGCACGGGGGAGCGCGTTTTTCAAGGGAGGAGAGCGGCCCATCATCGTGCTGGCGATGGATGCCGTCTGCGTGTCGGGGCGCAGGCATCACCCGGTCATATGCTGTCGGGTCCCGAGTGAAGGTCCGACGCTCCCTTCACGAGGGCCTGGGTATGGGGGTGCTCCGGAGCGGTTGTGAGCATGCTCGATTGCCCTTCCTCGACGATCTTCCCGTCGAACATGACGGCCATCCTGTCGCTGACCTTCCGCGCCACAGCTATGTCGTGGGTTATGAAGAGCATGCTCAGGCCTCGCTGCTCCTGGAGATTCAACATCAGCTTCATGAGCTTCGCCTGGAGGCTGGGGTCGAGGAAGGCGGTGGGCTCATCGGCTATGAGCAGTCTGGGGTCGAGAACGAGGGCGCGGGCTATCGCCACGCGCTGCAGCTCGCCACCGCTCAGGTGGTGCGCGTAGGTGTGCAGGAAATCCTCGTCGGTTGGCAGCTCCACCTCTCCCAGGACTCGAATAGCCTTGCGCTCCCGCTCGTCCTTCGTACCGACCCCCTGGATGTCCAGCGGTTCCCTCACCAGTTCCAGCACGGACAGTCGGTGGCTCAGCGACTCACCGGGGTTCTGGAAGACCATCTGAACCTGCCTGTAGAAGTCCTTGTCCCTGCCAGCCACCTTTCTCCCCTCGAGGTACACCTCGCCTTCGTCGGCAGGGAGGAGGCCCATAAGGGTCCTGGCGAGCGTGGTCTTGCCGGAGCCGCTTTCCCCCACCAGGGCCAGGGTCTCACCGCTGTCGATTGACAGGTTGACCCCGTCCACCGCCCTCTTTCGTCCGAAGGACTTGCGCAGACCTGTGGCGGCAAGCAGGGTTATGATGCCGCCCCGGTGGCAGGCCACCATCCGTCCGTTGGCGGCTACCAGTGGCGGCCGTTCCCTGCTGCAGACATCTATGGCCTGGGTGCAGCGGGGGTGGAAGGGACAGCCGGTGGTTCCGCGGCTCATCCGCCCTTTGACGCCCTGGAGGTCTTTGACCGTGGTCATGTTAGGATATGACCTGAGCAATGCCCGGGTGTACGGGTGTCTCGGGCGGGACAGCACCTCTGATGTCGAGCCGGTCTCCAGGATCGTTCCCGCGTAGAGAACGGCCACCCTCTGGGCCAGCCTGCCGGCCGTTGCTATGTCGTGGGTGACCAGCACGAACGTACGGTCTCCTGCTATGCTCCGCAGCAGGTTCACCACCTCGGCTCTGGACGTCGCGTCGAGCGAGGACACGGGCTCATCCAGGATTATGAGCCCGGGGTCGTTCGCCAGGGCCATGGCTATCAGCACCCTCTGCTGCTCGCCGCCGCTGAGCTGGTGGGGATACGAATCGAATCTGTCGTTGGGAAGGCCGGTGCGTGTCAGCAGAGTCCCGGCCGCTTCACGGGCGTCGGACTTGTTCTTCATACCGTGCTCCACCATTGGCTCCATGACCTGGTCGAGCACCGTGTGGACCGGGTTGAGAACGTTGTTGGCATTCTGGAAGACCATGGAGACCTTGCTCCACCTGACTTGCTGCATCGAATGCTCGGGCAGCGCCAGTACGTTCACGCCATCAATCAGGATCTCGCCTCTCACGGTTCCTTCCACCAGTCCCATTACGCTCAGGCCCAGGGTGGTCTTTCCCGCGCCGGACTCGCCGATTATGGCCAGGCACTCGCCGGGGGCCACGTCGAGGTCTATGCCGTTGAGAACGCGGTTGCTTCCGTAGGTGACCTGGAGTCCCCTGACGCTAAGCACTGGCTTCACCTCCGAGGCGGGGGTCCATCACCGGCTCCGCGGAGTGGCCGATGAAGGTGACGGATATGATGAGCAGCGAGAGGGCGATACCCGCTGGCAGGAGCCACCAGGCCCACACGTTGAGGTAGCTGTACTCCAGAGCTTCCCGCATCATCACGCCCCAGCTCACGACATTGGGGTCGGAGATCCCGATGAAGGCCAGCCCGGCCTCCATGAAGACCGCCCTTCTCATGGAGTAGATGAAGTCCACCAGCAGGATGGGGCTGAGGTCCGGCACTATATGGCGATACATCAAGTACAGCGTGCCAGCGCCGAACGACCGTGCAGCGGCGACGTGCATCTCCTCCTTGAGCGAAAGGGCCTGTGCCCTCACTATGCGCGCGCCGCCCTGCCAGCCCAGCAGCGACAGCAGGATGATTATGGTCCACATGTTGGGCCGCAGGTAGGCGGCCACCAGAATGAGGACGATAATGATAGGGATGACGATGAGAGCGTCCACTATCCTCATCACGATGCTGTCATAGGTGCCGCCAATGAGCGCTGCCGATGTCCCCACTATGGCGCCCAGAAGCGTGGAGAGGAGGGCAACCGAGATCCCGACCAGCAGCGACGTTCTCGCCCCGTACACAAGCTGGCTCCATATGTCCTGCCCGACATGGTTGGTGCCCAGAAGATGGCTCCACGACGGGGCGAGGAACGAGTGGGCGCTCTGCCCAATAGGGTCATAGCCGCTCAGGAGCGGGGCGAAAACGGCCAGCAGCACTATCAGGGCGAATGCGGCGATGCCGAATCTCCCGGCGCTGCTGCGGGTGACTTCCTTCTTGAGGTCAACGTGCATAGCTCACCCTCGGGTCCAGTCTGGCGTAGGAGAGGTCCACAAGGAAGTTGGCCGCCAGCACGAGCGTGGCCACCAGGAGGAGTACTCCCTGAATCACGGCGTAGTCACGGAAGAGCAGGGCCTCATACGTGAGGTATCCCAGCCCGGGATAGGAGAAGACTATCTCGACGAAGAGGGTCGCCGTTACCACTCTGCCGAGCCATATGCCGGTCATGGTTACCACCGGCAGCATGGAGTTGCGCCCCGCATGCCGGTATTTGAGAAGCCGCTGAGAAAGGCCCTTGGCCCTGGCGGTGAGCATATACGGCTCCTTAAGCACGGTAATCATTGTGTTTCGAGTGAGCAGATAGCCGCTGGCCACATGCGCCAGGGTCAGCGAGGCCAGCGGTAGCGCCAGGTGTTTCAGAACGTCCAGCACGAGGGCGCCTCCTGATAGGCCGGAGTAAGGGGTCAGTGCGCCGGCGAGGGGGAGTACGCCCAGAACCACGCCGAACACGAGAAGCAGGACGATTCCTATGAAGAAGTCGGGGAAGCCGTTGAGAGCCATGAGTCCGGAGAGCATGGTGCGGTCGGTTCTGCTGCCACGGCGCCAGCCGGATTCGATTCCCAGCACGATGCCCAGCACGGTGGAAAAGACCAGAGACAGGCCGACAAGCAGGAGTGTCCAGGGCAGCCGGCCCAGGATTACGTCGAACACCGGGGCATTGTAGTAGTAGGAGTAGCCCAGGTCACCGTGGAAGAGGGCGGCGAAGTAGGAGCCCAGTTGCTGCCACAACGCCTGGTCCAGTGAGAAGCGCTGCACCAGTTCCGCCTGCAGTTGAGGCGACATCTGCACCAGCGCTTCTCTGCCGTAGATGGCCGCGAGGGGGTCGCCCGGCATGAGGCGGGGGAGAATGAAGTTGAGCGACAGGATGAGCAGAAGCGCCACGGCGTAGGTGAGCAGATTGCGCTTGCTCAGAATACGCATCTCAATCTCCGTCCGCGACCCGCTCCGTACCGTCGGCCGGGCCGGAGCGCGGCGGTCTCTGGCTGAGTTCGCGCTCGATCTGTGCCATCCACTCAGACACCTTCACGTCGCGGGCGCTGTAGTAGTACGGCGTGTAGGGCTTTATGTCTATCAGAGGGCTGCCGTCAACAGCCTCGAGTCCCTCAACAACCAGCACATTGCCTCTGCGCTCGAGAAGTCGCACTGCGGTAACGCAAATGGGATTGGGCCTGGCCGGGCTGCACGTGGCGAAGATGCCGGTGAGAGGCAGGTCCTTTCTCCCCATTGGATGGACCTCTGTTATCGATCGTGCCTGAGGCGGCACCAGGTGGGCCCAGTAGAGCACCAGGAGGTGCGAGAACTCGTCGATGCCGTCGAGGGTGCCCGTCAGTTCGCTGTCTATGACCAGGTGAGCCACGGTGTTGTATTCCTGGAGGGTCCTCTCCGCCCCGGCCTTCCAATGGAGGTCGCCCCGCCTGGGAGCCAGGCTGGGCTCATTCAACACGCTCTTCACAACCCCGACAGGCCTGAGCTGCATGTCAGGTGCGTCGATGTTCTTCTCGGATTCACTCGCTGGCGCCATTATGCCTCCAGTCTAGTCGCTCTCACATGCCACGAAGGCCAACTTGTTCAACGGGATGGGTATGCCCGATGCGATGCCGCCCTCGGTGTAGAACAGCTCTACGCGGCCGTCATGGGCCCAGTACCAGTCGGGGTAGTACAGGGTTATCGCCGGAAGCTCTTCGGCGTAGATTGCTTGGACCTGCTGCACCGTCTCCAACCTCTCTTCGGGGTCCATCTCGTGGGACTGGTCTTCGAGAAGCTGGTTCAGTGTCTCGTTGGCGGTGAAGCGGGCGCTGTTGAATCCCGCAGCGGTAATCACTCTGGGCAATATGGACGGCTCGTACAGACCGCCGTGTCCGTATATCGCCAGGTCGAAGTCCCACGCCTCGACTCTGGCATCAAGCGTCGCCCCCTCCAGCGTGACAAGGTCTACCGTAAGGCCCAGGTCTTCCAGCTCTTGCTGAATGAACTGGCCGACCTCCTTGAAGTCGGACCCGGACTCGCTGATCAGTTCCACCTGCAGAGGCGCCCCGTCCTTGGCATAGGAGCCGTTCTCAATCTCGTATCCCAGTGCAGCAAGCAGTTGCTGCGCTGCTGTAGGGTCATACTCATACATCTCGATATCGGGGTTGTACCACATGCTGTCGGGCGGGAGCAGGCCTGGGCTTCCCGCTATGCCGTGGCCGCGCTGGGTGATTTCCACCAGTTCGTCCCGGTCGATGGCATAGGCAAGAGCCTGCCGGAACTCTCTGGACGAGAAGGGCTCCTTGCCGTGGTTGATGAGCAGCTTGGCATTCCACGCGTAGGGTGAGCGCACGATGGTGAATCCGTCAGCCTCCAGGGTGTCGACTATCTCAGGCGGGATATCGGCTGCGCTTGCGCTTCCCTGCTGCAATGCCGAGGGCGCCATCTGTTCACTCACCTTGTCGAATACGATCGAGTCGACCACTGGTCTGCCGAGGTAATAGTCGTCGTATGCCTGGTACAGATACGTCCCGTGCTCCTTGCTGTAGTCGGCCAGCGTGAACGGCCCGGTGCCGACTACCGCCTGCGGCCCGCTAAAGGTGAGGGGGTCGTCCACGGATTCCCACATGTGTTGGGGGAGAATCGCCATGGTGCCCGCTACGTCGTTCACGAAGGGAGCGTAGGGTTGCTCCAGGTAGAGCTTGACGGTGTAGTCGTCGATAACTTCCACTTCACTCACGCCGGTCGGCCCGATGAGTGTGACGAAGGGCAGAGCATGCTCCTTCACGTAGTCAACGGTGAAGGCCACATCGTAAGCAGTGAAATCCTCGCCGTCGTGCCAGGTGACTCCCTGGCGCAAGTGGAAGAGGTACGCTGTGTCGGCCTCAATGTACTCCCAGCTTTCGGCGAGCGCCGGGATGAGTCCGCTCTCGTCCTTCCACACGAGCGTGTCGAATAGAAGGCTCATTCGCACGTAACCCGGTCCCCTGGAGTAGTGGCTGTAGGGCGAGGGATAGCCCCAGTCACCGGTAGGGTCGGCGACGGTGTAGGCGGTCTCCCCTGAGGAGCCACCACCGCAGGCGGAAGCTAGCAGTGGAACCGCCAGCGCCACCACAAGCACTGAGAGCGTCAGAATGCGTTTGGCCTTACTCTGCACCATCGGTATCTCCTTCACGTGTTTTCTGCATCCAGAAGGCGCCGCTTCCAGTCGGCGCGTCTCTATTCGGTCGAGCCTCCATCTGTGATAACGGACATTCCATTGCCGGCAAGCTGATAGTAGTCCTGGCCCGAGCAGGGGATACACACCGACTTGCCGTCCATTATCCTGGCGCGGGGTTCCATGACGGACTCCCCGCACCGCGCGCACTTCACGCTGGCGAAGATTCGAGCGTAGGCGGGGACATCCACGGTCACGGGGTTGACATCGAATTGCTCTTCGTCGCGGATATCGAGCATTCTGAAACCGGCCCGCTTCCACAGCTCTCCCAGGCTTCTCTGGTCAGCCTCGGTACCTGCGCGCTCAACCACCACCTTCTGGAACATCTCAGCAGCCTCGGGGTCATGCCTTTGCAGGAAGCCGCTGTCGATCTTGACCGATACCCTCAGCGCCTGTCCATTCCTCCTGGCCAGTGTGAAAGCGGTCTTGCCATAGTCTCTGTAGATGAGAGCATTGTTCCCGAAGCTGCAGCCGGTAACGAACTGCACGCCGTCGCTGAAGCAATTGTTGGTTTCTATGATAGCGACCACTTCCTCCATGCCGGTGGAACTGACGCCCAGTTCCTTCACCGCCCGCACCGATGCCTTGACCCCGATGGCCAAGAAGGGGCAGAAATGACCGTGCAGCAGCGCGCTCATCTTGAGCAGTGCTGGCAGATCCCCCGCCTCTATCGCCCGTTGGATTTCATGCCTGGGATTGTCTGCCGCTTGATTGTCCATGATCGCTTTTCCTCCTCGCTCTCGGTGAAAGCAACGGGTCGAGGACGTGCGGTGTTTCCAGGGCGGTGGCTCTCTCCGGCCTGACGGCAAGCATTCTCCTGTCCCGTGCTCCCCATCTCCCTCAGGGGCAATCGTATCCTCCCGTGCGTGACGCTCGATGTCATTCGCAGTGGGCTGCAGTTGCAACTGATTGCACTAATACCCAAAAAGAGAGACAGCATTATCCGCTGCATGTTCGGCAGGTCCCAAATATCCCCATGTGCTCGAATACGGCGTCGAAACCGTACTTCTCCTTCAGGTCCTCTCGGAGTCGCTCAAACGCCGTCTCGTCGATGTCCTCGACCTTGCCGCACCTGCGGCATACCAGGTGGTGGTGATGCGACTTGCCCGCCGGGTGGTACACCAATCGGCCGCCGCCCAGGTCTGTCTCAGCCACCAGGCCCAGCTCCTTGAGCAGGTCCAGAGTGCGATACACCGTTGAGATGTTGATGTACGGATACTTGGCGTGCGCCTTGGAGTGCACCTCTTCCGCGCTGATGTGATTATCGGCGGCTTCGATGGCCTCGAGGACGATCATTCGCTGCGGCGTCAGCCGGTAGCCCTTGTCGTGCAGGGTCTCGGAAAGGGTTCTCTGACTTCTGGTTGTCACAACGCGATTGTATCACGTCACGGCGGTGATTGCAACAGTTTGCATCAGCAATTATTCCCAGAGAGTCCATCTGAAGCGGGACACAAGGGTAGCCTACCTGACGGTGACCGACTTGGCGAGGTTGCGCGGTCTATCCGGGTTCTTGCCGCGTGCTACCGCCACATGGTGGGCCAGGAGATGCAGCGGCAGAACGGCTGCCAGCGGGTGGAAGTCATCAGTCACTTGTGGGACCTCGACCCACACGTCGAAGGCTTCGTTGTCCTCGTCGGAGAGGCCAATCACGAAGCCTCCTCTGGCCTTCGTCTCTATGACGTTGCTCATCGTCTGAGAGAAGGTATCGTCCCTGGGGCATACGGCGATGACAGGTGTGCCTTCTTCTACAAGGGCGAGGGTGCCGTGCTTCAGTTCTCCCGCGGGAATGCATTCGGCGTGTACGTAGGAGATCTCTTTGAGCTTCAGGGCGCCCTCAGCCGCCACGGCAAGGTTGGGCCCCCGCGCTATGTAGAAGAAGCTGCCACTGGTCAACGTTCGTTGCGCCAACTCTCTGAGCTTGGCGTCGTTTCTCTCAATACTACCTTGAATCTGTCTCGCCACCTGGTGCAGTGCGCGGAGTCCTTCCTCCAGCCTGCCGGCCAGAGCATAGGCCAGGAGGTTGAACACCGTCACCTGGGCAACAAAGGACTTCGTCGCCGCCACGCACACCTCCGGCCCGCAGTTCATGTAGATGACTTCGTCGCTGATGCGGGTGAGCATGGAGCCAACGACGTTCACCAGGGAGAGGACGCGGGCTCCTTTGGCCTTTGCCCGCTTCACCGCGTCAATGACATCGGCTGTCTCACCACTCTGCGAGACGGCGATGACCAGGGCATCCGCCGGGATGCATTCGGTGAAATACTGGAACTCGGATGCGGTGACGACATCGCACAGTCTGCCCCCGATTTTGGAGAGGAGATACTTGCCGAGGAGCGCGGCGTGATATGAGCTGCCGCAGGCGGTGAGGAGCACCTGTTTCGCCTTTCGCATCTCATCCGCCAGCCCGATGATGTGTTCAATATCCTGCATGGTCGCCCTGACTATCGCCTTGGGCTCTTCCTGGATTTCCTTGCTCATGAAGCAGTCGTGGCCTTCCGTTTCTCCGTCCTCCCATCTCCAGTCCACTGATTGTGCTTCCTTGGCGATCTTCTCTCCGTGGCGGTCGAAGAAGGTCACTCCCGCCTTGGTGAGGCAGGCGATTTCGCTTTCCTCCAGGAAGACCACCTCGCTGGCCGATTCCGAGATGGAAAGAACGTCGCTGGCCACGAAGTAGCAGTCTCCGTTCAGCCCGACTACCAGGGGGACATCCTTGGCCGTCGCCACGATCTTGTCTGGCTCCAGGCAAGAGACGGCGGCAATGGCGTAGGCCCCCTGGAGGTGACGGGCAGCGGCGGCAAGCGCTCCCTCAAGCGTCTCGCCCCGCTCGATGTAGTCCTCAATCAGATGGCACACGACCTCGGTGTCGGCCTCAGACACGAACCTGTGCTTCTCCGCCAGCTCGGAGCGGAGTTCCTGATAATTCTCGATGATTCCGTTGTGTACGATGGCTACCTGCTCCTTGCAGTCGAAATGTGGATGGGCGTTCTGCTGCGTGGCTCTGCCGTGGGTCGCCCAGCGAACGTGACCCAGTGCCACGTCTCCGGGCAGGCGGTCCAGCCTGTGTTTGCGCTGAACATCAGCTACGCGACCCACGTCCTTCTGGTAGTGGATCTTCCCGTTGCAGATACTGACCATACCCGCGGAGTCGTAGCCCCGATACTCCAGCCTGGAGATCGCCTTGAGGGTGATGGGGGCTGCTGGCTTACTGCCGACGAATCCCACTATCCCACACATCGCTTCTACTCGCCTCTCCCTTCGCCTTCACCGGGGTCCAGACTCTTCTTCACCGGTCTGTTGTCGCTGTCAAGCAGCAGCATGGTGTTCGGCTCCAGGTCGCGGCTCAGCAGCACGTGAGGCCCCACGATGGAATGGGGGCCGATCCTGACTCCGGGCATAATGCTGACGTTGACGCCGGTTTTCGACCCCGCACCGACCATCACCCCCAGCTTGGCCAGTCCCGTGTCCACGGTGCCTCCATTGCCCTGCACCGCTATATCACCCTCATCGAAACGGAGGTTCGCCGTCACGGTTCCCGCGCCGAAGGCGCAACCGTCACCTATGACGGAGTCTCCGATGTAGTTGTGGTGAAGCTGGCATCCGTCTCCAAGATAGGAATGCTTGATTTCAGTGGAGTACCCTATGACACAGTCAGCCCCGATGTGGGACCCGTCGCGGACCAGCGCGTTGTTTCCCACGACGGTGTTCTTGCCGACATAGCAAGGGCCCCTGACCACGGCGTTCTCCAGTACCCTGACGTTGTCGTCCAGAATCGCCTTGCCCTCGATTGTAGCCCTGTCTGATATGGTGGCGGATGGGGCGATCCTCCGTGGCGTTCGGTCGAGGAAGTACTCCATGGCGTCGAGAAGATGCCACGGGTACTTGATGGGGTGCCAGTTGTCGCCGTATTCCACCAGCTTCATGTCGTGGCCGTCGTCGATCATGCTCTGCAGGGCTCGCTCGTAGGCATCAGGGCCTGTGTCGCCTACCTTCGTCATGTGTTGAAACAGCGTCCTGGCATGGCTATGGAGGTGCACAACGATGCTCACCACGTCGCTCGGTTCCGCCCCCTCTCCCGGCTTCTCCACGATGCGGCGGACCTGATTGCGCTCATCCGCAACGAGGTAGCCGCCGGGGAAGTACCTGTCGACCCTGGCTCCAAGCAGGTAAGCTGAGGCGGAGCCCCCACCACTCTCGGCGAGCATGTCGCGGTAGCCCGACTCCGCAAAGACGTCGCTGGGGCCGACCACAATGAACTCGTCGTCTATCGATTCCTCGGCGCTCCTCAGGGCATCGGCCATCCCCGACGGGTGTCCCTGGTCTACCACCGCTATGGGGGCTTGTGGGAATCTTCGCGCGACGTCCCGGACTCTCTGGATATTGCGGCTGTTCCCCACAAGGATGATGCTGCCCAGGCCAACTGCCAGGGCTTGCTCAATCTGGTGCTCAAGCAGCGGTTTCCCCACGAACTTGAGGAGGAACTTGTCTTCGGTAAGGGGGAACATCCTGCTGCTGGCGCCGCCGCACAGGAAAACGACTTGCAAGGCTCACCTCGTTTGCCACTGGGGCATCTCGACGCGACGGAAGGCTTCGGCCAGAGGCAGCCCCTGGTCTTCACCCATCTTTCCCGCCCTGTCCTTCATTCGCTCTTCTATGATGTCCCAGTACTGGCCTACCTGACTGGCATGACAGCCAAGGGCAGCCATCTTGACGTCAAACGTGTCGCTGACGTCAATGAAGGTATCTGGCTCCTCTGACCCCCACAGCAGGACTTCCTTCACCAAGTGCGGCTCGAGGCCCTCCGCCTTGTGCTCCGGATAGGAAAGGTGGTCCCTGGCGTAGGGGAAGACGGCGTCGAGGGTAACCCTACCGGTAATACGGTGGTCGCGATGCCACAGGTACTTGCGGTAAGGGTCGGCGGTTATCACCACCTCGGGGCGATACTCCCTTATCAATCTCACCAGAGCCCCGCGAAAGTCCGGTGTGTCCTCCAGCCCTCCATCGGGATAGCCGAGAAACACCACCTCCCTGACTCCCAGGACCCTGGCGGCCTCCTGCTGCTCCCGCTGGCGGATCTCAGCGAGTCTCTCAGATGTCATATCCGGGTCGGAGCTTCCCTTGTCGCCATTGCTGCACACGACGTACACCACCTCTCTGCCCCGCTTGACCCAGGATGCCACCGTACCTGCGGCACCGAACTCGGCGTCATCAGGGTGAGGAGTGACCACCATTGCGTATACCTTGGGCTTCTCCGTTGAGGACATGTTTATGTCAGGTGTTTCCTGTGATTGTATCACAGGTGTCATTGGGCTACAATTACTCGGAACCGCGCTCAGCCTGCGAAGGATGCGAGTTGGCTATCATCCGCAATTTCGACCCCGATGACCTGGCGGCATACGTTCGGCTTATCAACGAGATCGATGCGCTGGAGAAGCTGGGCAAGGCTTCCTCGGTTCAGCACGTGAGGGAGCGCCTGGGGGAGCCGGGTCGGCATCCGCACGAGGACATCTTCCTTGCTGAGGAACGGGGCCTCCTGGTGGGCTACGCCGAGCTCCAGTGCGAGCTGGGGATCGGACGCGCGGTACTCGAAGGCGCGGTTCACCCGGCACGCCGCTGTCAGGGTGTCGGGAGCGGTCTGCTCGAGGCCGCTATTGAACGGGGGCGAGAGATGGGCGCGGAGGTAGTCCAGGCGCCCATTCCCGAGAGGATGACCGTGTCGCGGAGGTTCGTCGAGAAACGAGGATTCTCCCTGGTGCGCCGTCACTGGCGAATGGGCCTTACAGGGTACACCGGAGCGGCGGTCCCAACTCTCGGCGGCTTTGAGCTTCGCCACTTCTTACCCGGCGATGAAGAAAGCCTCTGCGCACTTCAGAACCTCACCTTCGCCGACCACTGGGGATTCTGCCCCAATACCGCAGAGGAGATCCGCTACCTGGTGAACACCAGCGAGTGCCATCCGGAGGGCATTCTGTTCCTGTGCGGCGGCGAGGGAAAGGTGGCCTACTGCTGGACGGTGGATGACGCCGTAGACGCCGCGAAGGCCTACGTTCGAATGATAGGCGTGGACCCGGCATACCGCGACCGGGGACTGGGCGAAGCGGTGCTGGTGGCGGCGTTGGACTACCTCACGAGACGGGGGGTCAAAAACGTGGAATTGCTGGTGGATAGCACCAACACCCCGGCCCGCCGACTGTATGAGTCCCTGGGCTTCAAGAGAGAAGGCGTAATCCTGTGGTATGAGAAGCGCCTAGTTCCCGACTAGCCCCTGGTAGACTTCGAGGACCTGACGTGTTACCGTCGGCCAGGAATACTGCACGACCGAGGAGGGTGCGGCCTTCCCCATCCGGCGCAACAGCCTCTCGTTGCTTAAGAGAAGGTCCAGGCGCTGCGCGAAGGCCTCGGGGGTGTGCTCGTCCACCAGGTAGCCCGTTTCTCCGTCCCTGACGATGGTGGCCAGCCCGCCGACGCGCGATGCTACGACCGGCGTGCCGCAGGCCAGAGCCTCAACTGCGACCAGGCCGAAGCTCTCGTGAAAGGAAGGAACGACGCAGACATCGGCGGCGCCATAGAACACCGGCATTCGCCCGTGTTCGACTATGCCGCAGAAAGCCACCTTCTCCTCAATACCCAGTTCAGAGGACAGGCTACGCAGCCGTGTCATCTCATCAGCGCTGTCGGCGTCTCCGCCAAGCACCAGCAGGCGCACGTCTCTGCTGTCTGCCAGGCTCGCCGCGGCACGAAGAAGGATATCGGTCCCCTTGAAGGGCTGGAGCCTGCCGGCGAAAAGCAGGACCTTGGTGTGGTCGTCGATCCCCAGCTCATCGCGCGCCCTTTCCCTGTCGAGGGGATGAAAGAGGCCCAGGTCAGTGCCGCAGGGGACGATACTGACCCTGTCTGGATGTGCCCCATAGATATTGATGAGGTTGTCCTTCTCCTCGGCGGTGAACGCTACTATGGCATCGGCCGTCGGGACGACGGCTCTCTCGACTTCCAGGCGCAGCGCCGGCTCCGTCTCGGCGGGTCGGGCTCGATTCTTCACCTCACCCAGCGTGTGGAAGGTGGCAACGTGGGGTGCCTTCGCCCTGGCCGTGAACTGGTCGGCGGCCGCGGCTGAGAGCCAATAGTGACTGTGCAGGAGGTCGTACGCCGCCCCTTCTCTTTCGAGGAAGGCGTGAAGGTTGTGCAGGAACTCGGGAAGACAGCTATAGATGTCGGTCTTCGGCGTGTCCTCGGGCTCACCGGCGGCTATGTGGATGAGGCGCACCTTCTCTCCTATGGATAGCACCTCGGGGTCATTGGGGTCGTGCCACCGCGTGAATACGTCGACGCTCAGTCCAAGCTTGCCCAGCCCCCGGCTGAGTTCGCGCACATAGACATTCATACCGCCGGTGTCTTTGCCCCCGAGCGATCTTATGGGACAGCCATGAACGCTGATCTGGGCAACGCGCATCCCCTCATCCTCTCGAAATCACGCAGCGATATATCGGCACGTCCTCGCCGCCGAGGTGGTACTTGTAGGGCTCGGCACCGCGGAGGAAATCGAAGTGGCTCTTCTCCTTGAGGATGCCGTCCCTGATGCAGAAAGCCTTGCACAGGAGTCCCACGCTCAGGTACGAGTAGCCCGGGTCATATCCGCTGTTGTACAGATGGTAGTGGTCCCAGCAGTCGAAACACATGGCTGAGGCAACCCGCTTCCCCTCGACCTCGAGGAAGGTGAGTCTCAGGTATCCTTTGGCTGCTATAGAGTGCGCCATGACGTTGAAGAAGCCGTTCATCTCCTCTGTCATGAACTCGCGCTTGTCGTCCCGGGCTTGGCCGAACAACTGGAGAAAGTCACTGAGGTCGCGTGTGAGGTGTCGCTCGTCGGTGACCGCGCAGTACTCCGACTCCACCTGGGCGAGGCGCCGCATCTTGCGCCGAAGCTCGTGGCGGTCCTTGCGCGACAGCCGCGAAAGGTATTCTTCCCACGTCGAGGGAAGGAAAAAACGGGGGCTGACGTCCTCCTGCGTTGTCTCGACCCTGTGGCCGCGTTCCCTGGCCAGGGGAGCGAAGTGCCTCAGGGCGATTGAATCGGGGAGCAGGGACTGCAGGTCGATGGACTTCCAGTCCAGAGGCTCGAGGTAGTCCAGAACCTTCGACAGGATGGCCGGCTCTCGGCCCGGGGGAATGACGAAGTCCATGTAGTCGCAAACGTCGCTGCTGCCAATGAAGGAAACGGTCTCCCCTCGACGCCTGAAAGGAATGATGCCCGCCGTCTTGCCGTCCTGGCTGGCGGCGAGCAGCATCAACTCGCTGTCACCACCGAAGACCCGCCACCAGGCACTCTGCCACTGAGGCGTGAAGAAGACGTGGAAGCCGCTGGACGCTGCCAGGAGACCTTCCCAGCCCGTCTCCAGGCCAGAGAAGTCTCCAGCCTCAATCGAATAGTCCATGTATGCCAAGTATAGCACCCCTTCTGAAGGGTGCCAATCGTGTCTTTGACACTGGGCTTCTTTTCCCCTATAGTCGGACAGAAGGCCGCGGCAGAGGCAGTTCACGTCCGGGCACGGTGAGGGCCTGGGGGGTGAGCCACCCCGGTGATGCCTCAGGTCGAACGGCCAACGGGGAACAGGAGCCGTGCGGCGACGGAGGAGGCGAGATGAGCTGGCATTACGATGGAGAGATCCGTATCAGGAAGCTGGAGACCCAACCCTATGGAACCAATTGCTACATTGTAGTCTGTCCTCAGAGTGGCGAGGGGGTCGTCATTGACACCCCCGGCGAGGCTCCCCAGGTCCTGGCCGAGACCGGCGACGTCAACGTGAGACACATAGTCATCACCCATACCCATCTCGATCACCTGGGCGCCTTTCAACAGGTGAGGGACAGTCTGAAAGCCCCGGTGGTGGTCCACTCGTCGGAAGCAGGCGCCCTTCCATCACCGCCCGACCGCACCCTGGAGGATGGCGACGAGGTGGCGTTCGGGTCGGTGACGCTGAAGGTGCTTCACACGCCGGGCCATACGCCGGGCAGCCTGTGCCTGCTCACGGGGAGGCATCTCTTCTCCGGCGACACGCTATTCCCCGGCGGTCCAGGCAAGACACGCGACCCCGACGCCTTCGAGCAGATCGTGGCCTCGATTACTGAGAAGCTCTTCGTTCTTCCCGACGACACGCTGGTCTACCCCGGGCATGGGGATGACGCCGTTCTCGGCGAGGAGAAGCGGAAATTCGCCGCTTTCTCCAGCCACCCGCGAAACCCGGGGCTTTACGGCGACGTGCTGTGGCTGTCTTCCTGAGCTGGAAGGCATTCAGCGCTGGCGGGCTGCCGGCCTGCCGTGGTTCGGCAGCGGAGGCGGTCAGGCGCGTTGCGCAGTGCCTCAAGGGTGAGCGCCGCTCGTGGCCAGCTTTGGCAGGACTTGACATTTGAGGCTCGCAGCGATTATATTCAGGTCGCCTGAGAGGAGGTGATACGGATGCCAGAAGCTTACTGCTTCAAGTGCAGGGCGAAGAAGGAGATCAAGAATCCTGAGAAGGTAACCCTGAAGAACGGCAGGCCGGCAACCAGAGGGGTGTGCCCCAGTTGCGGAACCAAGGTGTTCCGAATCGGCAAGAGCTAGCGGTTGCAGCCATTGAGCGAGACCTGGTTGCAGCCCAAGTTCTAGCTCTGAGTCGGTAGTGGGAGTATTCCCAGAAGGGCACGAGCGTTGGCAGTGAGAACCTCAGCGCTTTGCTCCTCAGTGAGACCGGCCCCTTGTGTGATTTGATGGGCTATCTTGGGGTGGAGGAGGTCAGAAGGCTCGTGGGCATCCGAATTCAGCAGTAGCTTGGCACCAGTAAGTATGGCAAGTTGGCAGACGTGGCCGTTCGTCAAGGAATGTCCCTTCCTGGCGCTGATTTCGAGGAAGACGCCGTTGGCGGCGGCCAGTTGGGCTTCTTCAAGAGTGAGCAGGCCGGGGTGTGCAAGGATGTCGACATGGGGGCATTGAAGGGCTGCGGCGTTGGTGCCTTCTTCCACCGGCTCAACGATGGACTCACCGTGAACGACAACCAACCATGCCCCAAGCTCTTTGGCACGCCTGGCCGTTTCGCAGATTGCTGCTGGAGGGATGTGGGTGAGTTCCACCCCCGGGATGGCGAGGATGTCCCAGTGCTCCCGCGCCAGGGCGCAGTCTTGGGCGACCTCCTTGATGATTCGATCCAGGTAACCCGCTCCAACGTGGTCGGTGACGCCGATAGCCTTGTAGCCTCTCTTATGTGCTCGTCTTATTAATTCTATTGGTGAAAGAGAACCATCGCTCAGGCTGGAATGTGTATGAAAGTCATAGACCAAGATTCACCTCAGTAGCTGAGTGAGTCTATTGTAGAACAGGAGAGGGATTTGGGCAACATAAATGTAGCCATTATTGGCGTAGGCAACTGCGCATCATCGCTGGTCCAGGGCGTCCATTACTATCGTGAAGTGCGGGACAATGACGCCGTCCCCGGTTTGATGCATGTCAACTTGGGCGGCTATCACATTGGAGACATCAACTTCGTAGCCGCGATAGATGTGGATCGCAAGAAGGTGGGCAAGGACCTTGCTGAGGCGATCTACACACCCCCGAACAACACCTTCACCTTCTGCCAGGTTCCCCCCATTGGGGTGAGAGTGTCACGAGGCATGACTCATGATGGGCTGGGCAAGTACCTGTCCGAGGTGATCACCAAAGCACCGGGGCCGACCGAGGATATTGTCAGCATCCTCAGGGAGACAAAGACTGACCTGGTGGTCAACTTCCTGCCGGTGGGGAGCGAGGAAGCGACGAAGTGGTATATTGAGCAGGTGCTCACCGCAGGTTGCGGCTTCGTCAACTGCATCCCCGTTTTCATTGCGCGGGAGAAGTACTGGCAGAGCAGATTCAAGGAGAAAGGACTGCCTGTTGTAGGCGATGACATAAAGAGTCAGGTTGGGGCGACCATTGCGCACCGTGTGCTGACGACACTGTTCCGAGAACGCGGTGTGAAGCTGGAAAGGACCTACCAGCTCAACTTCGGAGGCAATACCGATTTCCTCAATATGCTTGAGCGTGAACGGTTGGAGTCGAAGAAGATATCGAAAACCCAGGCGGTGACCTCTCAGCTTGACTACAAAATGGAGCCGGAGAACATCCACGTTGGCCCCAGTGACTACGTCCCATGGCTTGGTGACCGAAAGTGGTGTTACGTGCGCATGGAAGGGCGGACGTTCGGTGATGTTCCTCTCAATATCGAAGCCAAGCTTGAGGTGTGGGACAGCCCCAATTCTGCTGGGGTGGTGGTGGACGCCATCAGGTGCTGCAAGCTGGCCATGGACCGCGGCATAAGCGGTGCGCTTGTCGGGCCATCGGCCTACTTCATGAAATCTCCTCCTATCCAATACAAGGATGATGACGCCCGCAGGATGGTGGAGGAGTTCATTGTCGGAAACGACTGACCAGAGTGACCCGTCGGCGAACACGGAGTATGGCCTGGCGGATGTCCACATCCACAGCAGTGTGGGCGATGGAATGGCTGATATCTCCCAGATCGTCAGCTTCGTGGAGGAGAAGGCCAATCTCGATGTCATTGCCATCACCGACCACGACGATATCAGGGGAAGCTACCAGGCGAGAGAGTTGGCGGCGCAGCGTGGTTGCCGTTTCGAGGTGGTCATCGGTACCGAGGTGACCACCCTCGAGGGACACATCCTTGGCCTCTACGTAGAGAGCACTGTCCCGCGCCTTCAGTCCCTGGAGAACACTATCGAAGCGATACACAAGCAGGGTGGCCTTTGCGTGGTGCCTCATCCCATGAGCTGGCTGACCCAGAGCGCCAGCAAGAAGAGGCTGGAAAGGGTCATGGCGAGCGCCGAGCCCGACATCTATCTGGATGGGGTTGAGACGATAAACGCCACTGTTGTCGGGCGCATTTCCAACAAAAGAGCGAGCAAGTTCAAGGTCCGACACGGGCTGGCGGAGACAGGGGGCAGTGATGCCCATTTCCTTGAAGCGGTGGGTAGTGCCGTCACCGCTTTCCCGGGCAGGAGTGCCGAGGACCTTAGGAAGAGCCTTCTGGAGCGGAGCACCCAGGCACGGAACGGCCTTCGCGTCAGGTACAGTGACATAGGATTCAGGCAGATAATCAGGCAGCAGCGCAAGAGCAGGGGCCTTTCCTTTCGCGGCATGCTGGCAAACCTCAGGGAGAACTTCTATGAAGATCGCCCTCATTTCCCCATATGACTTCGCTTCGCCGGGCGGAGTGGTCAACCATATCTCGCACCTCTATGACCAGTTCGTCGAGATGGGACACTATGTCAGAATCATTGGGCCCTGCTCCGCCCCCGACCCCTCCTCGACGCAGCAGGACCTGATTCCGTTGGGCCGGCCATTCCCCGTTCCGTCCGCGGGCTCGATAGCGAGGGTCACGCTTTCACCGACTCTGTTCTCCCCGGTGAGGGCCATACTGGACAGGGAGGAGTTCGATATACTGCACCTTCATGAGCCGCTGGGTTCCACCCTGCCTTTCTCCGCACTCGTTGTGTCGCACTGTGCAAACGTGGGCACCTTTCATGCCTGTCACCGCGTACCACGCGGATACCAGGTGGCGAGGCCGATTGCCATCAAGTGGTTCAAGAAGCTGGATGGTAAAATCGCCGTTTCAAGGCCTGCCATGGAGTTCATCGGCAAGCACTTCCCCGGCGAGTACGAGATCATCCCCAACGGCATCGATGTGCAGCATTTCTCGGCGGACGTGGCGCCAATCGAAAGGTTCTGCGACGGGAGGCTGAATGTCCTGTTTGTGGGCCGGCTGGAGAAGCGAAAGGGGCTCAAGTACCTGCTGGGTGCCTATCAGGAGGTGAAACGGGCCGTGCCGAACTCGCGCGTCATCGTCGTGGGTCCCGGGGAGATGGGGGAATACGAACGGCTGGTGGAGAGACTGGAGCTGGAGGATGTGGTCTTCATCGGCTATGTGTCCTACGAGGACCTGCCCAGGTACTACAGGACGGCGGACGTTTTCTGTGCTCCGGCGACAGGCGAAGAGAGCTTCGGCATTATTCTACTGGAGGCCATGGCTGCCTCGAAGCCTATCGTTGCCTCGGCCAACATAGGCTATGCGAGCGTGATGAGCCATGGCGTCGAGGGGCTGTTGGTGCCTCCGCAGGATGAGCGGGCTCTCGCCGACGCCCTCATAACCGTCCTCGATGACGAATCCCTGCGTCGAGAAATGGGCGCTAGAGGGCTGCGCACCGCAGAGGAATACAGTTGGCGGAAGGTTGCCCAACGGGTAATGGACTACTACGGGACTGTGCTCGCAAGGCACAGCGCCCAGGAGGCGGAAAGCAGCGGAGCGAATCGGGATACAAAGGGGGCTGACCATTAAGTGGAGAGATCTCGTCCATCCTTCTGAAATCAGTGAGAAAGCGCATCGTCTTGCCGACCCTATAGGACGGGTAGTGGCGAAGACGAGGATGCCGCCCAACGCCATAACCATAACGGGGTTCCTGCTGATCATAGTTGTCGCCTGGGTCCTGTCGGAAGGGCACTTCGTTCTGGGCGGCATTCTGGTGCTCGTTGTCAGCTCCTCCGATTTCGTCGACGGGGCTGTGGCCAGGGCCATGGGGAAGGAGACGAAGTTCGGCGCCCTGCTGGACTCCAGTCTCGACCGCTATTCTGAGGCGGTGCTGCTTTTCGGGCTTCTGTGGTTCTATGCGCAGCAAGGGGCAACGACGGAGATGACCCTCATCTTCGCCACCATCGTTGGCTCGCTGCTGGTCAGCTACGTGAGGGCCAGGGCGGAGGGGTTGGGGCTGGATGCCGAGGTGGGCATTATGAGGAGGACGCTGAGGGTCCTTACCTTGTCCCTGGGACTTCTGCTGAGCCCGATCGAGCCGGCACTTTTCGTCATCCTGTGGATACTGGCGGTGTCCACTAACCTGACAGCGCTGTATCGGCTGTTCTATGTGTGGCGGGCCGACAGAAACAACAAGCCGGAGCCCCAGAACGGGCCCCAATGAATGACCGGGGCTACACCGAGCGTCGCGCCAACCGAACGACCAGGAACGCAGCCACTATGGCCAGAAGCGCCACCACAACGATAAGGGCGATGTAGTGTGCGGGGAGCCCTGGGTTGCCGTTGTTCGGAGTCGGGGGTGGCTGGGGCCCCAGACCTAGACTGTCACGCCATACGGTATTCAACCCATCCAGGTCAAAGCCGTAGACCTCGAGCAGTGCATCGTCATAGCTGCTTCCAGCCTTGAACACGTTCAGCAGTGCCAGCAGCTTCTCCCTGCCATGGTGGTCGAGCAAGAACTGTACCAGGCTGTAGCTTTCGGCGTAGCACAGCGCTGCCTCTTCCGCGTCGGTGGGGAAGCTGCTGCAGATGCTTTGCACTGAGAAGAGCGCATCGTTGGCGATGGCCCAGTCAAACCGGTCTGCAAGGTCTGAACGCAGGTCTCCCTCGGCATCCATAGCCAGACCCTCGTCCAGCCACGTCGGCAGGTCGCCAAACGGCCCGAAGACGGCCTGGTGAATAACCATGTGCCCCAGTTCGTGCGCAGTGGCCCGCTTGCCCCATCCCATGTCACCCGGCGAAATGCCGATGGCTATGACGCCGTAGCCAGTGAAGGCGACCCCTCCCGTCCATTCCTGAGGGTACACCAGGGCGCCCTGGAGGTCCGACGAATCGGCGTAGATGTAGAGCTTCACCGGCTGCTCAAGGGAAACCCCGATGTCGTCGGCCAGCCGTCCCAGCGCTTCGTGAGCGGTGTCCATGAGCTCCTGGGCAAAGGAGACACTCCCTTCATACCACAGGATGCTGACGTCGCCATCGCTCAGAGTGTTCCACTCGAACCGCAGGTCGTCGAACCCCACGCTGGCCGGTGGGGTCTGGGTCTGCTGGCCATCGGCGTCCTCCATAACCCACCAGTACTCCACTACAGTCCCCGGCGGGAGGCCGCCGGTCTCCAGCATGTTCCAGGTCCAGCTCACGCTCACCGTCGGGCCCGGGGTGAAAGCGGGGTCAACCCTGCAGGTTATCGGAACCAGACTCGATCTGATCACCCTGTAGTGAAGGTCGATGTCGACTATGTTGGCGGCGGACTCTGCTTCCAGGCTGAAGACAATGGACCCGGGAAAGTCGGATTGGGCTTCACTGGACAAGACGGTGATGTCGGCGCTGGCTGAGGTGGTAAGGGGGAACGCAGCAATAAGGAGAACAGCGAGGATGAGCCAGAGGCAAGACCGCATCATGCCGTTTCACCAATGGTTGATTTCAAATACGTCTTGATGAAGTCGTCCAGGTCCCCGTCGAGCACAGCGTTGGGGTCACTCGTCTCGCAGTCGGTGCGATGGTCCTTCACCATCTTATAGGGATGCAGAACGTAGCTCCGGATCTGATTGCCCCACCCTGCAGCGACGTGTTCCCCTTTCAGCCTCGCCTGCTCTTCCGCTCGCTTGGCAAGCTCAAACTCCAGAAGGCGCGATTGGAGGACCTTCAACGCTGTCTCCTTGTTCTGGTATTGGGACCGCTCGTTCTGGCAGGTTACCACCAGCCCGGTGGGTATGTGGGTAATCCGGACCGCCGTGCTCGTTTTCTGGACGTTCTGCCCGCCGGGGCCGCTGGCTCTGAAGAAATCGATCTTGAGGTCATCTGCGTCTACTGTGATATCGACGTCCCGCGTTGCCTCGGGCAAGACCTCAACCAGGGCGAAGGAGGTGTGACGCAAATGCGAGGCGTCGAATGGGGACAGCCGCACCAGGCGGTGCACGCCTCGCTCCGATTTCAAGTAACCGTATGCGTAGGGGCCGTCGACTTCAATCAGAGCGCTCTTCACTCCAGCTTCTTCGCCTGGGGAGACCTCGATCAGCTCGGCGCGATAGTCGTGACGCTCGGCCCACCTGAGATACATTCTGAGGAGCATCTCAGCCCAGTCCTGGGCTTCCGTGCCTCCCGCGCCGGCGTGGACGGCGAGGAATGCGCTTCTCCTGTCGTACTCGCCGCTGAGCACCAGGCTGAACTCCAGCTCCTCGAGCTCGGAGCAGGCCTTGTCTATCTCAGAGTTGATTTCCTCTCTAAGAGAAGGCTCCTCTTCTTCGGAGGCCAGTTCGGCGAACTCCACAAGCTCGGCAACCTTCTTCTCCAGGGTGCGCCACCGGTCTGTCTCCCCCTTCAATTCCGCCATTTGCCGCATGGCTTGCTGCGCCCTCTGCTGATCACCCCAGAAGTCGGGCTGGGATGACTCCTTCTCTATCTCACTGATTTGGCGTTCTTTGGCTGGGATGTCAAAGACGCACCATTACGTGGGAGATGCGCTCGTTCAGTTCTTCCAGCCGTCTTCTCTCTTCCTGCATTCTCCCTCTCCCAGAGGTCTATAGCGGCAGCGTTCGCCGCTCCTCGCCAACGGGTGCCGCCAGCCTGCCGGCGGCTGCCAGGTGGGCGAGCCGTGTGGGCTCGGGGATGCGATAGCCGTGGCAGCACGCCATCACCCAGTGCAGCGCCGTCTCGAGATCGACCTTGTGCCCGATGGAAACGTAAACCGGCTTGGTGCCTCGCTTTGTTCTCAGCGCTGCCCCGATAACCTCACCATTGTCCAACAGAAAGGCGCTGGCGCCCGGGTCTTCTCCCAGATCACCGTGCCGTCCACACAGTATGGACTTGGCGCAGCCTACGGTGGGTACGTCGAGGAAGAGTCCGAGGTGCGAGGCAAGTCCCAGTCTCCTCGGATGAGCTATACCCTGGGCATCGACCACAACGAGGTCGGGGGTCAGGTTGAGCCTTTCCCAAGCTGCCAGAAGAAGGGGAGCCTCTCGGAAGGATAGGAACCCCGGCACATAAGGGAACTCCACCCTCTCTTCCGCCACGGTGCTCTCCACGACTGTGAGCTCGGGAAGACGGAGGACGACCACCGCTCCTTTTGCCATCCCTCTTTCGTCTACAGCAGAGATGTCCATACCGGCGACGAGACAAGGGGCATCGACTTGACTGCTTGTCACAACTTGAGAGGCGAGGGAACGCTGAAGCTCCCTGGCTTCAGCGATGGACACTTTCCAGCTATGCAGGTCTCGTCCTCTCACACTGGAAGATTATATCCGCTGGTGCACCCACTTCGCAAGCTGAGCCATTGACACGTCGAACCCTATCGCGGATAATAGCACCATTGAGCAGCGTGGAATAGGGAGTGCAGATGGTTAAGATCCGACTGTCTCGTGTTGGCAGAAAAAAGAAGCCTAGTTATCGGGTGGTGGTAGCCGATTCTCGGGCGCCTCGCGACGGGGCGTTCATAGAGATCATTGGGCACTACGACCCGCTGGTTGACCCTCCGGCGGTTACTATTGACGAGGAGAAGGCACTCAAATGGCTTCGCCAAGGGGCGCAACCTACGGAAGCCGTGGCACGTATGCTGGATAAGCTTGGTATTCTGGAAAGGCTCAAGACGGAGTCTGCTGCCTAGCATTCTTCAATGCAAGGACTCAAAATCTACACCCGAGGAGAAGACATGAAAGAGCTTATCGAATTCATCGCGAAGTCCATTGTCAATAAACCGGAGAGTGTGCTGGTTACCGAGGAGCGCAACGACCAGCGAGTTTATCTCAAGCTTCAAGTCGACGAAGAAGACATGGGCAGAGTCATTGGCAAGCAGGGACGGGTGGCTCAGGCGATGCGCACTTTGCTCAGAGTGCTGGCGGCGAAGGAAGGCATTCGAGTAGACCTTGACATAGTCTAGCGACGGCCATGGATTCCGATAGGGTTGTGGTTGGCAGGGTGGTTGCCCCTTGGGGGGCCAAGGGTGAAGTGAAAGTGGAGGTGATGACAGATTTCCCCGACCGATTCTGTCCTGAAGAAGAGGTCTACATCGATGGGAGCCCGGTGACTATTGAGAGATGCCGGTGGCACAAGGGACTGGCGATCGTCAAGCTGGCAACCATCGACAGCATAGGGGCGGCCGAGGAGGTTCGCGGGCAGTACATGGAGGTGCCAAGGGAGCGGCTTCGCTCCCTCCCGGAAGACGAGTACTACCAGTTCCAGATCGTGGGGCTGGAGGTGTGGACCACCGAAGAGGAGTTCGTCGGGCGTGTTTCTCGTATTATCCCCACTGGTAGCAACGACGTCTACCTGGTGTCGCGGGAAGGCAGAGAGGTGCTTGTCCCGGCAATAGAGGACATAGTCAAGTCGGTGGACCTGGAGAAGGGACGAATCGTCATTGAAGTGATCAGGGGTCTGTTGCCGGAGTAGGTCTTCTTCCCTTGGTCTTGGGGATCTCAACGGGCCGTTTGTGGTGAGCGAGTGACGCCACGAGCGGCCTTGTGCATGCGGGCGTTGCGGGTTGGTTCCGGTCTGCCGTGGTGGGAGGCGTCAGCGTTCCACTGTATGGGGAATGAGGGGCGGATTCCAGTGTCAGCCCTTGTGGCTAGGTTACGTCCATCCGCGGAGGGCCGGCTCTTCTCCTTCTCCTCTTCTGGGCGATGCTGATGCGGACCAGAGCGCGTTGCAGCGCTGCCTCGGCTCGGGCCAGGTCCACTTCGGGGCCACGCTGCTGAAGCATTTCCTCGGCACGGCGCTTGGCTTCCTCGGCGCGTTCAATGTCGATTTCTTCGGCTTGTTCGGCGACATCGGCGAGGACGGTCACACGGTTCTCGCAGACCTCGAGAAAGCCGCTTTTGACGAACATCGCCGTCTCTTCCCCATCGTCCCTTACCACCAGCTCACCAGGCTGGAGCGTGGTCATGAGCGCAGCGTGATTGGGCAGGATGGCAAGCTGTCCTTGGATGCCCGGTGCAATAACCACATCGACATGGGCGGAGTATACTATCCGTTCCGCTGTCACGATGTCAAACTCCAGCTTTGCCATGCCAACTCTCCAGTTGCCCTCTTTCCCCGAGGGGACGAGAGGGGGAATGAATTAGCCTACACTGACGATACGTGCTGGGCTCCGCCGGCACGTGCGGATGACCTCACATCTCACGCTGCAAGTTCCTTGGCTTTCTGCACCGCCTCATCGATGGAACCTGTCATGAAGAAGGCAGCCTCGGGAATGTCGTCGTGTTTGCCGTCTAGGATCTCCTTGAAGCCCCGAACCGTCTCACTAACCGGTACGTATCGCCCCGGTCTGCCGGTGTAGGCTTCGGCGACGAACATGGGTTGGGAGAGGAATCGCTGGATCTTGCGGGCGCGGGCTACCGTCTGCTTGTCCTCGTCGGCCAGTTCCTCAATACCCAGAATGGCGATGATGTCCTGGAGGTCCCGGTAGCGCTGCAAAACGCGCTGCACCCCTCGCGCCACCTCGTAGTGTTCCTCACCGACGATCTGAGGGTCAAGGATGCGGGATGTGGAGGCCAGAGGGTCGACTGCCGGATAGAGCCCCTGCTCAGCGATGGAACGTTCCAGGGCGATAACCGCGTCGAGGTGGCCGAAGACGGTGGTCACGCCGGGATCGGTGTAGTCGTCGGCGGGAACGTAGATGGCCTGGAACGAGGTGATTGAGCCTCGGTGGGTGGAGGTTATCCTCTCCTCCAGCTCACCCATCTCGGTAGCCATGGTAGGCTGGTAGCCCACCGCCGACGGCATGCGACCGAGAAGAGATGACACCTCCATGCCAGCCAGTATGTAGCGGTAGATATTGTCAATGAAGAGGAGCACGTCCTGTCCATGGACGTCGCGGAAGTACTCCGCCATGGTAAGTCCGGTGAACCCAACACGCTGACGCACGCCGGGAGGTTCATTCATCTGCCCGAAGACGAGGACTGTCTTGTCAATGACACCCGAATCCTTCATCTCGTACCACAGGTCATTGCCCTCTCGGGAACGCTCTCCCACGCCTGCGAACACGGAGTAGCCGCCGTGCTCGGTGGCGATGTTGCGAATAAGCTCCATGATGATGACTGTCTTGCCGACCCCGGCGCCGCCGAAGGCGCCCACCTTTCCGCCCTTGGTGAATGGGGTGATGAGGTCAATAACCTTGAGGCCCGTCTCCAGCATCTGAGTGGTTGTCTCCTGCTCCTGGAAAGAAGGAGCGGGGCGGTGGATCGGCCAGTGCTCTTCGGCCTTCACTTCTCCCAGTTCGTCGAGGGGTTCGCCCATGACGTTGAACAGTCTTCCCAGGGTAGCTTCCCCCACCGGGACGGAGAGTGGCGCTCCCGTATCGACTGCCTCCAGACCCCTCTGAAGTCCGTCAGTGGGTGTCAGGGAAAGACAGCGCACCCAGTTATTTCCTACGTGATGCTGGGCCTCCAGGACCATCTTGCCACCGTCATAGGGAATCTCGATGGCGTTGTAGATGGCGGGAAGCTCATCTGGTGGAAACTCGATGTCCACCACCGTTCCTATCACCTGGGCTACTCTTCCTTTTGCCATAAGCTCCTCCAGAGACGTTAGGACTAATGCTCCAGCGCGGCTGCCCCCCCCGTGATGTCCATGAGTTCCTCAGTGATTATCTGCTGTCGCAGCTTGTTGTGCGTCAGAGTCAGCTCCTCGACGAGGTCGTTGGCATTCACGGTAGCGTTGCGCATCGCCACCATCCTCGCCGAGTGCTCGCTGGCTCTTGCCTCAAGGAGAACATGGTAAAGCTGCATTTCCACGAATCTGGGTAGCAACTGACCCAAGACTTCCTGAGGAGAGGGCTCGTAGATGAACTCGATATTCCGTCCTGGCTCGGTCGTCGGCTCAATTGGCAGCAGGCGCCATACCACGGGCTCCTGCGTCATGGTACTGACGAACCGCGTGTAGCAGAGGTATACCTCGTCGGCAAACCCACTGGCGTAGTCTTCTATCACGATGCGGACAACGGGACGAATATCGGCGACTGTCGGCTGGTCGCTCAGGCGGACGAAGCCGGCGCGAACGTCCTGCCCGGTGCGCATCATGAAATCCCTTCCCTTGCGGCCCAAAGAAATAACACTGACAGGCACACTCTGTTGCAGAATGAACCCCGCGGCGGTGCGGTTGGCGCTGGCATTGAGGCCGCCGCAAAGGCCCCGGTCAGGGGTGATGTGCACCAGTTCGACCCGGTTCACTGGCCTCTGGACCAGCAGTGGCTGCGTTTCCTCGCCTTCCTGACGCTCGGCGGCGAGGCTGGCGAGCACCTGCACCATCTTGTCGGCGTAGGGACGGGCGGCTATAGCTCGGTCCTGGGCCCGCCTCATCTTCGAGGCGGCCACCATCTCCATCGCCTTGGTTATCTTCGCCGTATTCTGGACGCTCTTGATGCGGCGCCTGACCTCTCTTATCGTTGGCAAGGTCTGTTCCTCACTTGGTCACGGTTTCCATGAACTCTGAGATCGCCTTCAGCAACTCTTCTTCCGTCTTGTCCGTTATGGCTTTCTCCTTGGCTATCGCCTGCCCGATCTCAGGATGGGTCGTTGCCATGAAGCGATGCAGTTGCTCCTCAACGGCTCTCACTCTGTTCACCGGTACGTCGTCGAGGTAACCGTTTGTCACGGCGTAGAGGATGATGACTTCATTCTCCAGAGTCATGGGAACGTACTGAGGCTGCTTCAGTATCTCCGTCATCCGTTCACCGAGGTCGAGTTGCGCTTTGGTCGCCCGGTCCAGCTCAGCGGCGCCGAACTGGGCGAAGGCGGCGAGCTCACGATATTGAGCAAGGTCAAGCCTCAGCTTGCCCGCCACCTGCTTCATGGCCTGCGTCTGCGCCTTACCGCCCACTCGGGACACCGAGAGCCCCACGTTGAGTGCCGGGCGAATGCCAGCATTGAACAGGTCCGTTTCCAGGTAGATCTGACCATCGGTGATGGAGATGACGTTTGTCGGGATGTAGGCTGATATGTCTGCTGCCTGAGTCTCTATTATGGGCAACGCGGTGAGTGACCCACCGCCGTTTTCGTCCGACAGCTTGGCGGCACGCTCCAGAAGGCGACTGTGAAGGTAGAAGACGTCTCCCGGGTAGGCCTCGCGACCCGGAGGGCGGCGCAGAAGCAACGAGATCTGGCGATATGCCCAGGCGTGTTTGGACAGGTCGTCATAGATGACCAGGGCGTCGCGACCCTGCTCCATGATCTCCTCGCCGATGGCACAGCCGGAATAGGGGGCCAGGTACTGTAATGCGGCGGACTCGGAGGCGCTGGCGGAGACGACGATGGTATGCTCCATCGCCCCGTGGGTCTCCAGCGTCGCCACGGATTGGGCCACCTTGGAGGATTTCTGCCCTATGGCCACGTAGATGCAAATGAGGTCGCCGCCCTTCTGGCTGATGATGGTGTCAATGGCGATGGCTGTCTTGCCGGTGGAGCGGTCGCCAATGATGAGCTCTCGCTGGCCCCGCCCGATGGGGATTATGCTGTCGATAGCCTTGATGCCAGTGTGAACCGGCGTATCCACCGACTGGCGAGCCACCACGTTGGGGGCCACTCGCTCAACAGGGCGCGTCTTGTCAGTGCCAAGCGGCCCTTTGCCATCGAGAGGCTCGCCCAGCGGATCGATCACTCGCCCGATGAGGCTATCGCCCACGGGGACTTCAGCGATCCGTCCGGTGCATTTTACCTCGTCTCCCTCTTTGATCTGGCTGTAGTCGCCGAGGATTACCGCCCCAACAGTGTCCTCCTCCAGGTTGAGGGCGATGCCGATGATGTCTCCGGGAAACTGGAGCAACTCGTTGTACCTGGCACCGGCAAGTCCGTGGACGCGAGCTATACTGTCTCCCGCTTCAACCACGGTACCGACATCCACCATGGTCAAGGTGGTGCCGAATTGCTCAATCTGCTGTTTGATGATGGACGCTATGTCTTGAGCTCGAGCCATGCTAGCCTACCTCCAGTGTGCGGGCTTCTCGTCGACCGGAGTCCCCTAGAAAACACTCACCGCCTGCGTGGGTTCGCCTCTTGAATGCCGGACCCCGCGCACCCTTGTTGACATCTGCCAGTCCCGCAGCGGTGCTCAATGGTCAGTCGCCTGACTGAGCCGCACACACAATGCCTGCCTTGTTTATTTCCGGCCTGTGGCTTCAACGAGGCTTCTCTTCAACGCCTCCAATCTGCTTCTGGTGCTACCATCGATAAGCTTGTCGCCGACCCTTATGGTCAGCCCCCCGATGACGGAGGGATCAACCTGAGTCACGAGCAGAATCTCCTTGCCCAGGGCATCGCCTAGCTTGTGTGACATGTCTTCCCTGTCCTTCGGATCTAGGGAAATCGCTGTTGCCACTTTCGCATGGGCAATGCCGCGGTACTCGTCCACCAGCCGCCCATACTCGGAGACCAGATCGTCGGCGATGTCCATTCTCTTCTTTGTCACCAGCAGAAGCGTCAGGTTCATTGCCAGTGGACTAATGCCTTCGAGACGCTGAGCCAGGACCTTCGCCTTTGCCTCGAAGTAGACCTTGGGGCTTTCCAGGAAACTGACAAGAAGGGAGTCCTTCATCGCTTCAGCTATGGCCTCAATGTCGCGGCGCCACGTATCCAGCTCGTCTTGCTCCAGCGCAATCTGAAACGCCGCCTGAGCATGCCTTCGTGCTGAAGCGCTGGCCATTATCTAGCTTCTCCCCTCGGAAGCCTGCTCGAGTACCTCATCGATGAGCTTGCGATGCTTCTCTTTGTCCAACGTCTCGTTTATCACCTTCTCCGCCGCCATTATGGCCAAGTCGGCGAATTCACGCTTGAGCTGGGCGATCGCTTCGTCGCGCTCTCGCTCGATCTCGGCACGCGCCTTGGCGACGATCACCTCGGCATCCTGCTTTGCCTGTTCCCTGGCCTCTTCCTTCAGTTGCTGCCCTACCTGATCCGCTTGAGCCACTATGTTCTGTCTTTCCGTTCGGGCGGCGTCCAGCTCCTCCTTGACCTGCTCCTCGGTCCTGGCCATCACCTCTTTCATTTGCTCGGCCTGTTCCATACTTGTCTTGACCTTCTCGGAGCGCTCGTCGAGCATCCTACGTATCGGCTTGTAGGCAATGAAGTAGAGGAGGACCAGGAGGATACCGAAGTTGATGAGCTGGGCCACCAACCCCTGCCAACTAATGCCAAGACCCAATTCGGACTCCTCTCATCACACTAGGCAAGTCGGTCCTTTTCAGGCGGCAAGTAGTACGGCGATCATAGCTGCCAGGACAAGAAAAACCCCCAGGATCACCGCCGAAAGGATGAATGTGATAAACCATGGTAGACCCTCTTGTTGCATAATGACACTCCTTCTCCCGCCCTAGGCACCTATTCCCATGGCCAGGATGATCGCTATGATCAGCGCATAGATGGCTACTGCCTCGGCGAAAGCGATAGCCAGGATCATGTTGGTCATGATGGCGCCCCGGGCCTCCGGGTTCCTTCCCAGAGCTTGCATCGCTCCGTATCCCATGATCCCAATGGCAAGGGCAGGCCCCAGGGCACCGAGGCCGATGGCCAAGGCTGCGGCGAACAACCTCATTGCCTCTGTTTGCATCCGACATCTCCTTTCATAGACGTTTTCTATTCGTGGTCCTCATTGTGAGGCAGGACCGCTACACTAGCGAATACCAGAGTCAGCCCGGCGAAGATCAGCGCCTGGACAAAGCCAAGCAGCACCTCCAGCCCATAGAATGGAACGGCAATGATCCACGGGACGAGAAAAGATATCATCAGAAGCAGCACCATGCCGGCTGTCATGTTGCCAAAGAGACGGAAGGTGAAGCTGATTATGCGGACGAACTCGCTAATCGCCTCCAGGGAACCGACAAACACGTCTATGAATCCAAGGAACAGCCCGCTCAGTCCGCTGCCTATCTTGCCCCTCATCAGGTGTTTGAGGCCGCGGTACATCTGGCCGAACCTGGCGAATTTGGCTGCATACTGGCGGGCGCCTAGGGCTCGGATGCCGCTGTAGGTGACAAACACAAAGGAGATGATAGCCAGGGCCAGGGGCATGTTGACGTCGGTGTTCGCCTTTCTCAGCAAGGGCTCCTCTACGATCCAGCCCTGATAGGTGCCGAAGAATGCCCCGGACTGTTGCCCGGCATGCCCCATGCCGATGGTATCGAAACCGGGAAGCAACGAGGTCAGAGCAGCGGCAATGACGAAGAAGAAGATCGTGGCGATCACCGGGAAGAAGCGACGGGCGTTTTCCTCTCCCGCTGTTTGTGTGACGAAATTGAACAGGGCTTCGTATATCGCTTCCACCCCGTTTTGCCATCCCGTGGGTATCAGTCTCATCTTGCGCGTGCCGAGGCCGAACAACACGATCAACAGGAGCATTGACAGCCATGAGGCAAGGAGGGTGTTATAGATGGGAAAGGTGCCGATATGGAAGACGGCTTCAGCGGGAAGGGCAACGTGGGGTCGGTGAGTGGGGAAGAAGAGGCTGCTGACTATCACCAGGGCGAGTACAACGACAACCAGTATCCCCGCTCTTATCAGACAACCGCTTCTACTCATCACCTACATCCTTGTCATTGCCTCGCCCCAGAACGGGCAGAATCATGCGGTAGGTGCCGTAGAAAGCAGCCACAAGTCCCAGACCTAGCCCCAGAAAAGTGAACAAGGGGGTGAAGTCGAACCTGCGGTCAAGCCACAGTCCCAAGAACACCCCCATGAGAATACATCCGCCGATGTAGAACCCGATACCGGTCAGTCGTAGCGCCGCCACCCACCGATTCACTACGATCACCACGCTCCAGTATATCACCCGCCGTGGGCTGAGGCAACCGCCCGCGAAAAAAAGAAAACCCCCTTTGCCCGTCGAGGGTTTCCAAAGTGCTCATACGATTCTCACTCAAAACGCTACGCTGTCGCTCTAGTCCCTGGAGAGAAGCGCGATGAAGTCGCCATCAAACTCCTTGAGAAGAGCATGGATATCCAATACGTCGTCGGTGGTTATCTCTTCAGCCTCGCTGAACCTGTCGAACTCGTCTTCGGTGAGGTCGGTAGTCAACTCGGTGATGGGACCTTGGTTTATCACCGCAGCCACGAGACTGTGACTGCCGCAGGTCGGACAGTAGGCGCTGACAAACCATACGTCATCGTCGTGGCCAAGAACTCGCACATTGCCGCCTTCGTAGCCCTCACCACAGACGCTGCACTTGATCGTTGCCACCAGTCTCTTGATGAGATCCTCGTCCAATGCGCTATTCCACCTGTGCCTCGGCTAAGAATTCCCCTTTTCCAGATCGTCCAGATTCAGGGTTTCTATGAAGTCTGAGAAAGGGCGAAGCTTCTCCAACTCGTCCTGACTCAGCTTCTCCGTGTCACCGCTCGCGGGGAGCGGCTTGCCGCTCTCCTTGTCGAGGAATATCCCCGCCTTGTCCAGTACTGACTCATCAGCGTAGATGGGGACATCCGCCCGTACCGCGAGGGCGATGGCGTCGCTGGGGCGGGAATCGATCTCCATTGACTCGCCATCGACGCTGAGAATGATCTTGGCGTAGAAGGTGTCGTTCTTGAGGTCACAGACTATGATGGAGTCCACCGACGCACCCAGGGCGGAGATGACGGAGCTAAGCAAATCGTGGGTCAGTGGCCGAGGAACCGCCACCTCTTGCAGTTTCACCGCTATCGAGTCCGCCTCGGCCGGCCCGATCCAAATAGGGAGATACCGCTCCGCTTCCTTCTCTTTGAGTATGACCACACGCTGGTAATTCATCATACTCATCCTGATGCTGTCGATCGCCATCTCAATCATGGCTCATTCCCACCGTCCTCACCACTGCCGATTTTATCTTAGATTGGCTTTGGTGTCAACAACTGCTCATGCCGCCGCTGGCGAGGACGGCCTTCACCCTTCGCTCGAAGACCGCTCTCTTCAACAGGACGCGACGATGACACTTCTGGCATTTGATGCCGACATCCGCCCCTACCCTGAAAACCTCCCACCGGTCGCTCCCGCAGGGGTGGGTCTTCTTGAGCTGCACCACATCGCCAATCCCTATCTCCATTGGCTAGTCAGACCTCAGAAGCAGGTTCATCCGCTCACGCAGCTTCGCGGCTTCATCCCTGGCCGCTGCGGCGAAATCGTCTCCTTTCGAGGCGTATATGACTTGCCTGGAGGAGCTGATTATCGCCTTCTCGCCCTTGTCATCGACGCCGTAGCGAACGGTGCTGGCCAGGTCGCCCCCCTGTGTGCCGATGCCGGGAATCAACAGGGGCATTTCGGGGCAAAGCTGGCGCACGCGGCGGAGTTCATCCGGGTAGGTGGCGCCGACGACCAGACCGACGTTGCCGTGGGCGTTCCATTCCCTCGCTCTCATCGCGACCATCTCGAAGAGCGGAACGGGCGGCTGGGACAGTCGCAGGGACTGGAACTGCGCCGAGCCCGTGTTGGAGGTGCGGCACAGAACGAAGACGCCCCTGTCGCTGTACTCGATGAAAGGCTCGAGGGAGTCGTAGCCCAGGTACGGGTTGACTGTAGCGGCATCGAAACCGAAGGTGTCGAAAAGGGCTCGCGCGTAGGCCCGGGCGGTGCTGCCGATGTCGCCACGCTTGGCGTCGCCGATCACCGGGATGGTGTCGGGGATGTACGCTACCGTCTGTTCCAGCGCCTGCAGCCCCTCAATCCCCAGAGCCTCGTAGAAGGCGAGATTCGGTTTGTAGGCACAGACGAGGTCGCTGGTGGCATCGATGATGCGCTTGTTGAACTCCAGCACGCTCATATCGGGCATGAGCTGCGGGTCGGGGTCGAGACCAATGCACAGGAGACTCCCGTTGGCGCGGGAGGCGGCGAGGAGCTTGTCCACGAAGTCCATCGGGGCGACTATACCCGTCTGCGGGGCCAGCGTCAAGACCGGAGCGCGATGGCGTGTCCCCCGAGGGCAAGGCCACCGGCTGCCCCGTACCTGGACTGGAGCGGAGGGCGGGACTGTGACCCCGAACGTCCTCCTTTCTGCCTGGGGCTGGCGCCACCAGCCCTGTCCTTCCGCATTGACCCTGCGGAACGCGGCCCGGCCAAGGTAAATGTGGCCGGGCCGTCATTTCCTGCGTCATGCGCTCTCTGTGGCTATCCTCCGTGCTCTGCCTTCCAGTTCTCGTACCATGGGTGTTGCATGTTCTGTTCTCGCCACCATTCCTCGTACCAAGGCTCCCAGTCTACGCCGTAGTCGAAGTCCATGCCCCAGTGGCCATCGGGGCCCACCAGTTCCTGCCAGGCTTCTTCGCTGACCTCCCATCCAAACTCGGCCAGCCTGTCCACCTGCCATTGCTCCGTCATGGAATGCGGGTTGCCCGGGGTCTTGTTGCCGGGCTCGTAGATTTCCATCTCTTCAGCGATTGCTTCCAGCGCCGCGGCCGCCTCGTCGCCCAGGCCGTACTCGGAGTCCATCCAGCCGATGGCCCAGTCGCACGTGTCACACTTGAGCTCGCGCAGGCGCTCCTTCTCATATTCATCCCATACGATGAGCTCCATGCCTACCTTGGGGATCTCGTCGAAGTACAGTATGTTCACCGCGTCGCTCCATTGAGAGCCCCTGATTCCCAGCCAGTAGTCGGTGAGCTTGAGCACTGCGTAGGCGTCTTCAGGGCGCAGCCGGTCCATGAGGTCATCCCTGGCGTTGTAGTGGGGCTGGGCATTGCCTATACCGCCGCAGTCAATGACGTATCCCGGATCGCCTGTCTCGAACCAGTGGAAGCCGATGGGGAGGGTAATGTCGAGGACTGCGCAGTCCAGGGTGCCCTTCGACAGCGCCTCGTAGCAGTCCTGCCACTGGAGGGCGATTGACAGGCTGCCCATCTTGGACATGAGTTCCTCCAGAGTCGGGCCGGCACTCAGGATGGTCATGCCCTTGAAGTCCTCCACCTTGTTGATGGGCTTGTAGGGTGAAAAGGCGACGAATTGCTCTCTTCCCAGGGTTGTGATATTGATCAGTCCCCTCGCCTCGTACTCCGGAAGGAAATACTCCTCATAGAGCTTGCTGTGGATCACGTAGTTCATCTCGCAGGAGTCAATGTCGAGCGGGAGGTACCACAGCACCTCCAGAGGCGTCCATTCTGGCGAGTAGCAGTCGACGCACCAGGCGATATCGGCGATACCCGCCACCAGTGCGTCGAAAGCCAATTCCTGCTTATTCAGGATCTCGGATGTGTAGATCTCGATGTCGACCCGGCCCTCGGTGACCGTTTCAACTGCCTCCTCCCAGTAGTAGACGGAGCCCTCGGAGGAGGGCGAACCCCAGAAGCCGGGGAGTGATGGGTGGGGCTGGGAGTACTTGAGCACGACAGTCTCGTTGCCCGCTGGCCCGGCGGCGCCGCCGCCACCACAGCCGGCCGAAGCCAGACCGGCTGCCACCAAGACGATCATCAGAATTGCCAAACCAATCTGCATTGCTTGCCTTGTCCCTCTCACTTCGTACCCCCTCTGCGATTGGCAATATCGCTATGTTTCGAGGAATCGAGTCCCGTCAATGCACGCTCATAGACGTATCACCTCCCCCGTTTCCAGTATCATTTTGCCACTCTCTTTAAGGGATTTTCATTATAAACCTGTTTTGTTGTACAAAGTCAATAGGTAGTCATGAAGGAGTCTCGTAGCAGTGGTAGTGGGGGGCGCGGGCGATGGGATTCGACCCGGGGTTGCACCAAGGAAATGTCCTGGTGGCACTGCTGGGGGGCTACATCAAAGGTGAGGGTTGTGAAGAAGGGCAGGGGGCCGAAGGTTCCAACCTCCGGCCCCCTGCGCCAGTCCGTATCGAGGTATCATGCGAGCCCTGGGCTCTCTGCAGCTAGTCTCCGTGCTCTGCCTTCCAGTTGGCGTACCACGGGTGCTCGCCCAGGCCCTGGTCGTCCCACCACTTCTCGTACCACGGCTCCCAGCCATCCATGTAGACGTAGTCCATGCCCCAGTGGCCGTCGGGGCCGACCCACTCGTCGAAGTACGCCTGGTCAACGGTGTAGTCGTAGCCGGCCAGCATGTCGACCATCCACTGCTCCGGATAGGAAGTGGGGCCGGCCGGAGTGGGGTTGCCGCGCTCGAAATCGTCCATCGCCTGGAGCACCGCGTTGACGTATGCAACCGTCTCTGCCTGCGGTACACCGTACTCCGCCTCGAGCCACTGCGGGTACCAGTCGAAGTAGACCTCGTTCTTCATGTCGCGTAGCTTCTGCTTCTCGGACTCGGGCCAGTCGCTGACCTCCAGGCCCAGGTCATGCGCCAACTGCATATAGAGGATATTGCCGGCGTCGCTCCACTGGGACGACCGCGCTCCGCACCAGACGTCCAGCAGTTTCAGCATGGCGTAGACATCCTCCGGGCGGTAATTGGTGAGGAAGTCGGACCTTACTACGTAGTCCGGCTTGGCGTTGCCGACGCCGCCCACATCGACGACGTAGCCGGGGTCGCCGGTCTCGTACCACCGGAAACCGATGATCAGGGATACCTGCAGGGCCGTGAGGTCTATGGTGCCCTTCTCCAGCGCCTCGTAGCAGTCCTGCCAGGCGAGGGTGATGGACAGCGCTCCCAGCTTGGAGATGAGCTGCTCCATGGACTTGCCCGAGGTCATGATGGTCATCCCTTTGAAGTCCTGCACCGTGTTGAGGGGCTTTTTCGGGGAGAAGATGATGTACGCTCCAACACCCAGGGATGTCGCGTGCAACAAGTTCCTTTCCTCGTACGCGTCTGCCGCATACTCATCGTGCAGCAACATCTTCACCTGGTAGTTCTTTTCGGCACTGTTCATGTCCAGCGGGAGGTAGAACACCAGGTCCTCAGGCACCCACGCCGGTTGGTAGGAGGTGATGACCCAGGCTATGTCGGTGATGCCGGAGGCCGCCGCGTCGTAGGCCAACTCCTGCTTGTTGAGGGTCTCCGAGGCGTAGATCTCCATGTCGATGCGACCCTCGGTGACGGTCTCGACCGCCTTCTCGTACCAGTAGTACGTCGAATCCGAAGCGGGCGCGCCGAGATACGTGGGTGTGATGGGGTGTGGGATCGACAGCTTGACCTTGTGCGTCTGGTTCCCCACAGGCCCGCCGCCATCACCACCCCCGCAGCCGGCCGAAGTCAGACCGGCCGCCACCAATACGATCATGAGGATTGCCAGAGCAATCTGTATTCCTTTCTTTGTCCCTGTCACTTGGTCCTCCCTCTGCGATAACCAGCATCGCTATGCTCTGAACAGGCGGGTACCGCTACTGCACTCTCATAACGCTGTCACCTCCCCGTGCTAGTATCATTACATGAGTTTATTTCAGTAATTCTTGCTATAATAGACATATATTCTGCAAAGTCAATATTACATATAAGAGGATGTCTTTAGCTGAGTAGTAGTATACGATTATGCCGCAAAGGAAGGGGGCCGGAGGTTCTAACCTCCGGCCCCCTGTTGACGCTATGGTGGTCGGTTGTATAGACCGGGTGCATCAACGCATGGTGCCGGGCAGCCAGGTGGCAATGGACG
>Ga0180433_10000935_pt1 | contig 49481 bp, 52 predicted proteins | sample SS_ome_8_FD_132980 | JGI IMG/M metagenome (GOLD analysis project Ga0180433, IMG submission 132980) | Hypersaline lake sediment archaeal communities from the Salton Sea, California, USA - SS_1_D_1 metaG | ecosystem: Environmental > Aquatic > Non-marine Saline and Alkaline > Hypersaline >...
CGGTTGCATGGGAGGGCAGGCGTGTAATATTGCCGACGAACTACTCGCCGCGGAAGAGCGGCGGTTTGCCCAACCGCGCGGTCCGGCGAGTGACGAGGGGTAGGCGGAATCAGGGGTAGGTTGCATTGGAGGTAGGTGATGGCGGAAGACTGGCAATGTGGTGATTGTGCCTTGTGTGGGGTGAACCCGAACTTCGGTCCGTGCGAAGCGGCCGAAAACGATCCAACGTTCTTTTGTCCGGCTCGTGAGCTGTACGGTTGGCCAGGCCCTAAAGAGCAAGAGGAGGCTAGTCCGGCGAGTGACGAGGGGTAGGCGATGGAGTTGGAATATCATCCGCTGGCTGATGCCCTGCCGCTGATGGATGGCGACGAGTTCGAGGAGTTCGTCGCCGACATCCGGGAGAACGGGCTGCGCGAACCGATCGTCGTGGCCCTCCACGAGGGTCAGGCGAAGATCGTAGACGGGCGCAACCGGCACCGGGCGTGCAAGCTGCTGGGAATCGAGCCGCGGCTGGTCAAACTCCCGGAAGCCCAGAACATCGCCGCCTACATCGTCTCGCAGAACATCATGCGGCGGCACCTTACGTCTTATCAGCGGGCCACGCTCGTCGCCAAGTTTCTCGGCGGGCGGCCCAACGTCCGTCTCCGCGAGCTGGCCGAGGCGGCGCAGGTCCACACGTCGACGGTCAGCCGCGCCCGCGCCTTGGCTCAGGAGGACCCTGAGGCGGCGGAGCAGATACTCGAAGGGGAGACCCGGTACGAAACCGAGCGCAAGCGGCTGGACGCTGCGGAAAAAGCGGCCCAAAAGACGGCGACGCCGCGCCGCCCGCCGGGGGTGTACGACGGTACGGGCGAACGCATCGCGCGCAAGGATGCGATCACCGACTTCACCCTCGGCGTCCAGCGTCTCAATGATCTCGCCACGGCAATCATTGCGATCCGGACGAAAATCCAGCAGGGGGTGCGTGAGGGTTGGTCGGAGTTCGCGTTCCTCGACACACAGCGTACGCTGAGCGACTTGGCCAACGCGAAAAGCGCTCTGAACTTCGCCCGCCCTTACGCCTTGTGCCCGTATTGCCGGCAGAAGGCGGAGCCCTGCACCCATTGCCGACGCCGCGGCTGGCTGCCGGCGGACGTTTACGGCCGGCTGCCGCATGAGGATCAGCGGCCGAAGAAAGGAGGCGGATGATGAAACTGCGTGACTATCAACAGACGGCGCTTGATGCGATCCACAACGAATTCGGCAACCACCGGCGGACGCTGCTCGTACTGCCGACGGGAACGGGCAAGACCGTGGTCTTCGCCAAGCTGCTCGAGGAGCTGGTCACCGACGATCAGCGCGGGCTGGTGGTGGCCCATCGCGAAGAGCTGATCGACCAGGCGGCGGACAAGATTCGCCGCGTAGCCCAGCTCAGCGTGGAAGTTGAAATGGCGGAGCGTTATGCGACCCGCGATCTGGGGGGGCTGCTGACGCCCGCGCAGGTCATCGTCTCGTCGATCCAGACGCAGTGCGCCGGCTGCCGTGGCCGGGGGCGTATGTCGCAGTTTTCGCCCCAGGATTTCGGCATCATGGTGATCGACGAAGCTCACCACAGCCCGGCCCGCACCTATCAGCGGACGATCGACTACTACACGCAGCATGAGCGCTTGCGCCTGCTGGGTGTCACCGCCACTCCGGACCGGGCGGACGAGCAGGCCCTCGGCCGGGTATTTGAGAGCGTCGCGATGGTCTACGAGATCGACGACGCGATCGGCGACGGCTGGCTGGTGCCCGTTCGCCAGCACACGATCGAAGTCCAGGACCTGGACTTCTCCGGCATCCGGACCGTGGCCGGGGACCTGAACGCCGGGCAGCTCGCAAGCGTCATGGAATATGAAGCCACCCTGCACGGCGTTGCCCGCCCCACTTTCGAGATCAGTGACGGGCGCAAGACGCTGTTATTCGCCGCGTCCGTCGCGCACGCCGAGCGATTGTGCGAGATTTTCAACCGCGAGGTGCACGACTGCGCCCGGTGGGTGTGCGGGAATACTCCGAAGGACGAACGCCGAAAGCTCTTCCGCGATTACCGGGACGGGAAGTTTTCGATTCTTTGTAACGTCGGGGTCGCGACCGAGGGGTTCGACGAGCCGGGGATCGAGGTCGTGGCCGTCGCCCGACCGACCAAGAGCCGGGCGCTTTACGCGCAGATGATCGGCCGGGGCACTCGCCCGCTGCCGGGAATAGTGGACGAGATCGAGGGCGATCGCAAGGACCGCATGGCGGCGATCGCCGCGAGTTCCAAGCAGCACTTGACGGTGCTGGACTTCGTCGGCAACTCCGGCCAGCATCAGCTTATAACGTCCGCGGACATCCTGGGCGGCAAGTTCGATGACGACGTTATCGCCCGCGCGACCAAAGCGATCAAGAAGGCGGGGGCCGACGTGGACGTTTCGGAGGAGCTTCGCAAGGCGGCCCGCGAGCTGGCGGCGGAGGAGGAACAGGAGAGTCGCCGGCACATCCTGCCGAAGGTCAAGTACCGGTCCGAGGAGGTCGATCCGTTCAAGCTCTTTCAGGTCCGGCCCCGGCGCGTGCGTGGCTGGGACAAGGGGCGGGCGATCACCGACCGCCAGCGGGCATTCCTCGAGAAACGCGGGATCGACTGTGCGAAGCTGGACTTCACCAAGGCGTCGAGCTTGATCGGGGACCTGATCCGGCGAATGGACGAGGGGCTCTGCACGTACAAGCAGGCCAGGCGGTTGCGCATGAACGGGGTCGACCCGCGGCGGTTGACGTTCCAAGAGGCGTCCGCCGAGATCACGAAGATCGCCGAGCGGCAGGGTTGGAATAAGAGCAGGAAGACCGGATGAGCTGGAAAGACGACCAATTAGGTCAGGATTTCGGCGAATACGCGACCTTGCACTTCGCCCTCGTGGCGGAGTACGAACAGGCGATGTTGTCCTACTTGTGGGACGATGCGACCCGCGGCGAGGCGCAGGAAGCGTGCCGAGTGCATCGCATCGGGCCCCAGACGTACGTCTACAAGCACAACCGCTGGCTGGCGGAGCGGGCGATGCGGGGGAGCTTCCCGGACGCGACGAGCTTGGCGCGAGCGAGCTGCGCGGCCGGCGACCCGATCTTCCCCATCCGGCCGTACAAGGAACCGTGGACAATTGAAGATATAGTCGAGAACCTGGCTCGCGACATCTACAACCATCTTGACCCCGACCGCCGGGCGTGCGTCTGCCGCTACTGCCCCGAGGACGTGGCCTGGGCGATCCAGGAGCTGGCCACACGCCGCAAGACGAGCCGGCGGTACCTGAAGATGGCAGAGCGGCTGATGAGCCGCGGAATCTGGCCGGACGACCCGGAACTGCGGCCAGACGAGAACTGGTGGACGGAGAAGATGAACCCCGGACGGTGGACGGACCGGCTGATGGGAGAAAATTCTTCAGAAAGCCCTTGACCGCCGGGCGATCGTGTGGTAGGTTGTAAGCAGCATGACAGAGAAGCATACCAATCAAAGCCTTCGCTCTCCGGCACCGTTAGGCTCTTGCCGTTCGCGCGGTATGCTGTCTGTCATGCTCCGGTGTCGGGGACCGAGGGCTTTGAATCTCTCCCGTGCTGCGTTTTGCTCGCAGGCTGGAGTCGATCACACTCTCTCCCGTCGATGCCCGCAATCGCCCCCGGAACCCTTCGCTCGTGGTTCGTTCAGGCTCCTAGGCGTGAACCGGGCATCGACGGGGGAGACCTCTTTGAACTCTTTTCGCGAGCCCCCCCGGTGGTTAGTCTTTGCCGGCCATCGAGGGGGCGCTGGCCTTTACTCCCCGCCCGGGCCCAGCCCTCGCGGCGTCGTAATGGCGCCGTGTGCGCCCGGGCGGTGCTTGACTTTTAAGCCCCGTTCGGGAAGCAGATCGACCAGACCAGATCTGACTTCGACACCCTTCCCGGTCAACCGTGCGGGGCTCGCGCGTCTTTCACCCTCCTACCCGCCCCTGGGAACCCAGACATGCCCAGGGGCGGGGCCTGAGTTTTCCGAGGCCGCATCATCCGCAATGAGAACCGTAGTTAAGAAGAGTGACGCCGGTTCGCCCGGACGATCGTGTGATGCGGCCTTTTTTAGACGACAATGCGGTTTTGTAGCGACAGCGGTTCCGCAACGTTTTATCAAAAACCACGGCAAGAACGGCGCAAGACGACAGAATGCCAACCGCGGTTACGCCGCTGCGGGCGCCATGCTCCCAGCAGTTCCTCGCACTACACTACTAAATCCGGGCACTGCCACCCAGCAACCCGGTGGGCGACCAGGTGCGAGTCTTACAGGGAGAGCCAAGACTGACGACCTGAGGCACACCCCTGGTTCAATTTTCGTGGCCAACCTCGGAAATTGGCGAATGCCGCACGCAAATATAGGGCGTTTGCGTGTGGAAAATCGCACAGAACGTACAGCCTGTACACGACGGCCGTTACGGCTGTAACGTGTGGCACTGTACGGACTGGAGCAAGGGGGAGGAATCGAAGACGAATCGCCCCAGGTCGCCCAGAATGGGGGGCGGTCTGTGCCTGTCACCAGCACGGCGGACAAATTACAGATGCACTTTGACGAGGTAACGTGATAGAGGCAAAAGTAAGGCGGGAGATGGATGTTTGGTTGCCGGGACGTGCAATTCCAAAGGGGTCGTGGCGGCACATTGGGGGGGGGCGTTTGATACCGGATTCGCTTGGGCTACGCGAGTGGGAAACGCGGGTTCGGGCTGCTTTGGCCGCTTGGTCTCCGGCGATAGAGCCCAGTACGAGGGCGTTTATTCTCACGGCAGAGTTTTATTTTCGTCGGCCGAAGGCCCATTTCAACGCACGTGGGGAGCTGCGGGCGAAATACGCCGAACACCACGACTTCCGCCCAGTGGGCCCGGATGTCGACAAGCTTCTACGGGCCATCTGTGACGCCGCCTCGGGCGTGGTCTACGTCGACGATCGGCAGGTGGTACAAGTGACGGCAACAAAATACTGGCGGAGAACCCGCGAAGGAGTGGAGGGTATGCTCCTACGGATTGAGGAGTTGGAGGGGCCGTGAGCGCCCAAAATGTACACCTTTAACCACCTATGACCACCAATATCCACCCCGACGACGGATGTGCGATGCTCAACGTGTCGAAGCCTTTGCCCGATCGAGAGTTCATCCGCCGGTTGCGGGCGATCATGCCGACCGACGGTCCGCGGCTGCCGATCGTAGCCGGCGGCGGGAACTGGGGGCCGGGTTGGGAAATCTCGAACCAGGCCCATTGGACTTATGCCCGGCGGGTGTTCGGGCTGGTGATTGACCAGTTGGACGTCTCGTCCACAACGCACGCGGCGTTCAAGCTGGCGATCGAAGCGGGGGCGAAGCCTTTCGTGCGGCTAACCTTCGGGGGGATGGATCGCGTCTTGAGCATCTCGGACTTGACTGGGGGCCCAATCTTCGCTCGCGAGCTGGCGGGCGACGCAGCGTTCCTCGCGGATTGCGCAACAGTTGCCGAGTGCTGCGGCGGGTCGATCTACGCGGTGATTCTGGACGGTACGCGAATATCTCGGCGCGTGAACACCAAGGACAATGAGGTGCTCTGGCTGGCCGGACGCAGGCTCCAGATGATGATCCGAGCGGTGCTGGGCGACGACGTGCTTATCATCGGGTACCCGCACCATCCGCATCGAGCACATTGGGCGTTCAGCGATCGCCCGGGGGCGCGGGGGGCGCTGTTCGGGTACGCGACCGACAGTTACTATCCCTCGGTGCCGGCCGACGACGCCGAGCCCCATCGCACGCTGCGCAATCTGCTCTGGTTTTGCCGCGGGCGGGGGCTGTCCGGGTCGCTGCTGTTCACGCGCTTCGGGCAGGGCTGGGGCAACGGGCCCGGGGGGTGGAGTGCCGATCTGCGTTACCCACTGCACGAGACGCGGGACTTCGCCAAGCTGCTATTGTGTGACGACGAGTTCCGCGATGTGGAGCTTCTGGTCGATCAGTCGGCGTTCAGCCCGGCGGCGATGACGTGGTCGCGTCATTTCCTCGCTTACGCCGCGGAGTGGGCGCGGATTCACGGGGTTTCGGATGCGGGACTTTGAACTCAAGAAAAGGCAGATCGTCGAGCGCGTCGATCTCGTGGCCCTCGCATCGGAAGACGTGCGGATGAAGCGAAGCGGGCGGCGCTGGGTAGGGCTTTGCCCGTTTCACGCGGAGAAGACGCCGTCGTTCGTCGTCAGTCAGGACGTGGGACTGTTCAAATGTTTCGGCTGCGGGAAGGGCGGGGACGTGTTCTCCTACGTCCAGGCCCGCGAGAACGTCAGCTTCATGGAAGCGATGCGAATACTGGCCGATCGGGCCGGCGTGAAGCTCGACGAGGCCCCCTCCGGCAGTTCCGGGGAGCCTGACCGAGTGGAGCTGGCGAAGGTCAACGCCTGGGCCCTGACGTTTTTCCGCTCCAACCTGTTGAATGGCGCCGCCGGGCGTCACGCCCGCGCCTATCTTCAAAGTCGCGGAATATCCGAGGCGATCGCCGAACGGTTCAATCTCGGGCTGGCGACCGATGGGGGGCAGAGTCTGAGGGATGCCGCCGGGCGCGCGAGGATCACCTTCCCGCTGCTCCACGCCGCCGACCTGGTTCGCGCCGATGGCTCCAATCGAGTTTACCCCACGTTTCGCAATCGTCTGATGTTTCCGATCCGGGATGCTACCGGGCGGGTGGTGGGGTTCGGGGGCCGGACTCTGGTGGGCGATCAAGCCAAGTATCTGAACACCCGGCAGAATGCGCTCTTCGACAAAGGCCGCGGGCTGTACGGTATCGAGCTGGCGCGTCAGGCGATTGCGCAGTGCGGGCGGGCGGTGGTCGTTGAGGGCTATACCGATTGTATCGCTGCCCACCAAGCGGGCTGCAAGGAGACCGTGGCGTCGCTCGGGACGGCGATGACCGCAGCCCAAGTCGACCTGCTGCACCGTTACAGTGACCAGCTTATCCTGCTCTTCGATTCGGACAAGGCCGGTGAAGCGGCGGCGGAGCGGGCGATCGTAGTGGCCGTGCCTCGCGGCGTGCACGTCCGGTTGGCCCGCATCCCGTCGGGCAAGGACCCCGACGAATTCCTCAGGAGTGCCGGAGCGGCGGGGTTTTGTGGACTGTTGGACGCCGCGGTTGACGCCCTCGAATTCAAATGGGGCCGGCTTCAGGCACAGTTCGCGGCCCACGCTTCCGACGGTGCGCACCGGGCGGCGCATCTGGAGTTCCTTCGGCTGGTGGGCACGGCTCTCGCCGGGGGAGACGAGATTCAAACGGGACTGGTGGCCAACCGAGTAGCGCGACTGGTCGGGCTCGACGGCCGCGAGGTTTATCGCCTGATGACGCGATTGCGGCACAATACCCCGCGCTCCTCACCCCAATAACCCTGATTGTAGGACCTAGTCTAGCCCCTGACGGTTTTCATGCTCCTTGTAGGATGCGAGCATTTGGTCCGCCCGGGCCACTGGGTCGTACCCATCCCGTGCATTGAGCATTGCACAAACAAACAGTGCATGTATTATCCGGTCCGATGCTTTGGCGATCTCCGTCCTGATAGTTTCTCGTGTGTCTATCGCATCCTGCCTGACTAGTCCGTCAAACGTACCCATCACCTTCTCCTCACCACAACAACTCTGATTCTGGGACCTTGACGCCGCCACTGTATCAACCTTCTCCCTTGCCATCTCTGTCCACTGCTTACGAGCTTTTGCTAACTCTCCTTCAATCTCCGCAAGTTTCCCTTGCAACTGATCCCGCTCCCATTCGAGCCGTCCAACTTCGTGCCTCTCCCAGTGTTCTTCGAGGTATGCCACGAGCTTGGTCAGATCGTCCACTTTGCCGCAATACAAGCAGCTCTGGCTATACGCCAGGCATGTTTCTGCGGCCCGGTAGACGTTGCTCGTAACGTGCGCATACTCGGAGCCTTCTGGGATGCAGTAGTCTATACTGGGGAACGGAGCATCTGCCGGCAAGGTAAACCTGTAGTTAACCTGCCTCGCATCCGGATGACAGAAATCATAACAGCCCATGTTTGTCTGTACTGTCGGGAATTCGTTCGGCATCACGTCCTCCTCATAAGCAACATCCGCTTCATACTTATGCCTGTTCCTTACGTTGACGGATACTCGGCTTCGTAGTCGCGCATGGCGAGCGTGCCCACCACGGCGGCGCAGGCCAGTTGAAGCAGGACCACGTCGTGAGGGCCCTGCAAGTCGGCGCCGTCGCGGAGTTCGCGGAGCCGCTTTTGGCACGTGCGCAACATCGTCCACAGTTGATCGTCCGCCGCCTTGATCTTCAAGTATCGGGCGCGTTCTTTTGTATCAGGTTTCGCCATCGGTTTTCTCCAACGGTAGACCGTCATAGACGTAGAGTCCGCGGTCGACCTTGCGTATACCAGGTATTCCTCGCGACAGTTCGCTGCCAACCAGGTTGCCCAACGAGGTTCTGCCGCGCTTCGTAACTCCCCAATGGCCCAACAGTTGGCCTACCTCTCTCGGGGTGGTGGGCCGGTGGTATACCTTCAAGGCCATCCGAATCTGAGCCCGGAACGAGAGTTCGTGGAGATTCTCCGGCCTCTTGTGGGGCCTTAAGTGCCAGGGTAGATTGCCGGTCACCTCTCGGGAGATCAGTTGGTTAATTTGGTTCATCCGTTCGAGGGCTTGTTGCAGCTCTTTTTGCACGGCTGCGTTCAGATATTGCAGGCCCTTTTTGAACTCGGGAAATTCCATCGGCAACCTCTTTGTAGTTTTCGAGCCGGTATGGGCTCTGTTCTGCTCGTCCATCCGCGAGTCCGCGGTCACGCCCCGCCAGCCAGCCGGCGTAGAAGCATATCACCGGGACGATACTCACCAGACTCAAAATCACCCATCTAATCCATGCGTCGGCTGCAGGTTCCATGTTCTCACTCTCCAGGTTCGTCCGCGACCGCTTCTTGTGCCAGGCGGTCGAGGTCCAGTGTTCCCGATATTCGTGCCGTGTCCTCCACCGCTGTCGCCGCCCACTCCGTCCCCGCCCAATCGCCCGCCTCCGCCGCCGCCCATGCCGCCCCCGCCGCCGCGCATGCCGCCGCCTCCGCTGGCCATACCGCCGCCTCCGCCGGCCATGCCGCCGCGGTTATCGCCGCCCCCGCCGCCGCGGTTATCGCCGCGTTCTCCGCCTCCGCCGCCGCCTGTCGGCTGCGGTTTTTGCCGGCAAGCCAATCATTGGCCCAGTCCAGCCATGCGGGCTCGGAGTAAACTTCGCGTGCGCAATAGATTGCGAATCTCAGCCGTTGGGGAAGTGTTACGACCGGCATTGTTATCCGGCGAATTGTCGTGCAGCTCCCGACCCCAAGCTTGAGCCCCGCGTCGTTTCGCGTAGGGCCGGCGATCTCGCACTCCCACAAGTGCGCTGATTCGCCGTAGTTGCCGTGGATCGGATCGAGCATCACGGGGAGCAGCGGGGTAGTCGTCTGGTACAGGTGAATCCAGCCGTCGGTGCACAGACCGCCTTCACCAGGCGCGGTGTGTCTAACTCCCGCGCCCCATTGAGTCTCGCGATCCAGCCCCGTCTTATCCTCGTCGTCCGTGAATTTTAGATACATTGTTCGCTCCTTCGCCGAATTGAACTTTCCTTTATACGACGCTCCAGATTACCTCTTTCTCTCGGCGGTCATAGAGCGTAGCGTTGCCGTGGTCGTTAACCTCGAGGATGTAGTGCGCTTTGGTTTCCGGCCATTTGGTTCCGGCCTTGATCTTGAGGATCGGGTACTCGTCACCCTTGCTCGGGTCGGTAGTGCTCTCGGCGTCAACCACTTCCCATTGCACCCAGAAGCCGAAATCGGCTCCGTCGCCGGGATGGGCCCCGAAATAGCAGTAAATCGGGGCATAGAGGTTGTCCAGAGCGTTGGCCAAGCACTCCAGGTCTTCGCTGAGAAGGAATCCAAGGGGGTCTTGCTTCCGTTCGAAGTAATCAGGCTGCTCGGTGTCGCGTATTAGGTCTTTCAGGGCCTGGTCGTCTTCAGGGATTCCCAAGCGCTTCAACTCGTTGACGATTGCGGGAATCAGGTCTTCCGGGCGCAGGGTGCTCGAGATAACGGTTCCGATCTTTGCTGGGGTAGTCATCGTTTGCTCCTAAACTCGGTTGCCTGCGGGCCAGCCCTCGGGCCGCCTGATCGGCATGAGCAGCGCCAGAGCACTAATCCCGTCGGCGTTCGCCTCGAACACCAGCGGTCGCCGCGAATCCAAGGGCACGACGAGCCGAATCGATCGATTCTTTTCGTCCGTCGCTATCGCCCTTAAAACGTGGCAGACTTCAGCCAAGAGCTTCGGGTCGACGTATATCTCCGCCGCGTCCTGCCCGATGGCGTGCTCGGGAATAAGGCTCTCATACTTGGGGTAGGGGAGCTTTGAACACTCGCCTTCAATCTTGCGGGTCTGCGAGCGGTCCGCGGTCCCTATCGTATACTTTCCGTTGTTCGTCGTTTCATCGATCGCGCGGGCCCCATTCTTCGGGGAGAGCTTGCTTGCTTCATCCCAGTGGTTCACGGGGATGACGACCTCGAACCCGTTGACCGGCTCGCTATTGAGCGAGCTTTCCGCGTATTCAGGGCGCAGCTCCTTATCCGACCACGTCACCTCGATAAGGCGCCGGCCGTCGGTGGCGGCTGCCACACACTTGTCATCCCAGACGCGCCGGACTTGCACGCCATCCGATGCGTAGCGTGTGGGCTCGGCGTTGGCCAACCTCGATACGTTCATTACCTTCTTGGGGATTAGCATTGTTCATTCCTCCTAGGATTACGCTGCCAGCAAGCTTGAGCGGCAATGTTGTTTGCCGTCGGGAAGCAGCTTGACGGTTTGACCATCTCCGACCACCCTTCATCCCGATTGTGGACGACGTAAGCGTAGCGGTGGGTTTCAATCAGAAAGTGGCTTTGCGATCCCGTGTCCTGATCCACCAGCGTGATCTCGGTAAACGGTACTCCGTTCTCAACAAGCTGCTCCACGAGGGTTTTTGTGCGTAGGTCCTTGGCTAACATCGCCCCCATTAGAAGCACCCCCTCTCCAGCATGTCGGCCTCGGAGTTCTCCGCGCTCACAACCGGTTCAAGATGTACATCCCAGTCCAGGTGAGCGGCCGCAATCGCTTCGGCGCTCGTCAACTGCCCGTCCAGTACCGTCCCAAGCCCGTGCCAGTCCGGTACGCGCGACCCGTACATCGGGTTGTCCAGTTCCCAGATTTCGTGACTCATGGTCCTTTACTCCAATCGGCTCCCTCGTCAGCCACCGGTCGCCAGCCGGCAGGACGCCCCGCAGGGCGTTTCGGGGTTAGACAGAGATTACCTTTGCGGTGTTGCCACATCGGCTGGCCACCCGCGCAGCAGCACGGTGTGAACGGAAACGGTAGGCGTGGTCTCGCGAGCCCCATTCCGGCCCACCTCGCAAGGACGCACCCTTGTCACGTACTATCTTACCTTGCTTTGTCGAGTAGTAGTAACCCGGCGGAGCAACTACGGTGCCGTACTTGGCGTTTTGCTCAGCATTGTCTGCGATGATCCACGCTTGCATTGTCTTGCTCCTTACGTTGTCGCCTTGGCTCCCTCATCAGCCACCGGTTGCCAGCCGGCGGGACGCCCCGCAGGGCGTTTCGGGTTACAGCAGCCAATCAAGCCGCTCATGCTCCCGGGCGCTAATCCGCGGGTCATCCGGCTGGATCGCCTCAAAAATCCCGGCACCGAGCCCGATGCCGCCGGGCCAGGTTTGGTCGTCGTCGCACAGCTCAAAGCCCCAGTGATTGTCTGCCGGGCGCTGGACGTAGATTTCGCCGTTGTTGTGGAGTACGTAGCCTTTGTAGGTTGTCATCAGCACTTCCTTTCAAGATAGTTGTCGAACCGATCCGCGGACCGACGGTTTCCGTAGTAGCGTCGATACATGCCTTCACTCCTAATGCGAGACGCCCCGCGGCGCCTCAGTGCCAATGGCTTCATCCGGGGTATCACAAAAGCAGTAGGCCCCGATGCCCTTCAGGGCCGACGCAACGCGCCGTTCGGCCCAATCCCTGAATTCTTCCGGCGTACCAGTCCAATGCCGGCAAGCGTGGTCAAGGTCACGCTCGACGATCGCTATCTTCGTGGCCAGCGTTCTCCCGGTTACGCTCCGTACGTGATGGGGTATGCTCATGATCCTTCACTCCTACAAGTGACGCCCCAGTGCGTCTACACTAAGTCTACACCATGATTGCCAGAGGTGCAAGCATTTTCAAGTTTTTTTTGCAAGCGGTGGACGGGGAGGCCGTGAGCCCAACGTGAGCCCGATGTGATTCACGCTGAGCTTACGCCGGGCTCACGAGTCCCGTCGCTCCCTGTCGCTCCCCGCGGCTCCCCGTGGCTCCCCACGGCTCCCCACGGCTCCCCCAGCGCAACCGGCTAAGACGCCACGAGTGTCGCCTCGATGTGTCGCCTCAGGTGTCGCCCTGAGTGTCGCCTCACCTGTCGCTATGGGGGATTATTGGTGGGCAATATTGGTAGGCAATATTTTCTGTCCCGTAGATAAGCGCCCCATTGCCGAGACACTGAAGTGCAACTTCAACAACAGACCCTCACATATCGGACGATTTTACCCCCATTTGCGCTACCGTGAGGCCGGTTCGCGTTAAGATGACACCTGCCTGACCGCTTACGTGCGCATAATTGTCTGCGCCCTGGGACATCTTTACCACACCCCCCCGTCCGATTTTGATACATACGCCCCGTATATTCCCACTCCCCCAACTCCCCCATTTCCACCCCAGTCCCCCCGAACTCGCAAGCCCATCTAAGGGCAGCGGGTTTACAGGTTTGCGCTCAGGTTTACTGCCCGAATACTGCCCACTGGTACCCCGTAGATCGGCCTTTTTGACCCCATAAGGGCCGATTACTGTTCTCGGTTACTGCCTGAATACTGCTCAGGTTACTGCTCAGGTTGCTATCGATCGGCAGACTGGCGTCATTGATCCGAGGTGTTTCGGGGCCCGCCCCCGGAGCCGCACAGAAAACAAAGCCCTGGTTTAACCGCCCATAAGGCGTACCGCCTCATAGGCTGCGCCCCGGAGATTTCACGCTCCGGAACCGTCGGTGTTCCCTCTGCTTACGCCGCCAGCCCCCCAGAGTATGTCCGAGTGGCGTGCCTGTCAATGTAACAAGTTTGTAACAGGTGTGTGGCTTTAGCTTTTGGGGTGTATCGGGGATTCTGTGGTGCTGAGTGGGGATTTTCTCGGGCGGTTCCCGGTGGAAAATTTTCGTATCGGACTCGATGTGTCGTCACAGCGCGCGAGGTCGCGTGTCTCTGATCTGAACTTTCAGGGGTTCTGGAATCGGGGGCGTTTGCAGGCTCTCAGCGGGTATGCCAGGGGGTTGACACCTCGATTGAAGGTCAGAAACGAGGTGTCACGCTCGTGCCCAGGGTGTGTCGGGCGCGATAGTTTTCGTGTCGTTCAGTACTCGGTCTCGGGCCGGCCCGGGGGTTTGGTGTAAAGGTCGGTCAAACCACCGCCCCCCCGGGCCTGCGCGGGGTAGCGATCCCCGCTAACCCGACGGTGTTGGGTCCTTCGTCTCGCCTTGCTCCGGTTCGAGGGCGGGGGTCGCCAGTCGATGCTCCTCCACTTCCTCCAGCCAGGCGAAGAGCCTCCTGCTTTCGGCCATCGCCTCGATCATCGTGCGATCCGCCCGACCGACGATCATCGACTCCCCGACGTCGTCCCCCGCGGGAACCACGTCGGCGTTCCACCATCTGTTGAAGTACCCGATGATGCACGTGTCTTTCGCGCTGTTCCAGCCGTACCACCGGCGTCCGGCACGCTGGAGCTGCAACTTGATCTGCTGGCGTAGCGCCTCGCGCGCTTCTTCCGCGCTATGGCCCAGGGCGGCGTAGAAGTGCGGACCTTCCTCTGCTCGCCCTTGGGCTCTATAGCAGGCTTGGTATAAATTCCCGCCGTAAAGCCGCCGCACGGTGATCGGGAGCATCAGGTGTTGGGTGATTTCGTCGCTCATTGTTCGCCTCCAAGGACAAAATACCCCCTTCGCGGGCGAGCATCAACAAAAAAGCGGTTTTTTTCTTGCACTCGTCGCCGTCGCCTGGTATTTTTACGCCCTGCGATTTTCGTGCTTTTGAAAGGTAAAGGTGTTTTATGCCATTGGATTCGGAATCGCCCCTTGGGTCGCTCGATCTACGAGCGATGATCGTGTTGGAAGTGCCACTGCATAAGCTCGAAGCGATACTCGCCCTTTGTCGTGGTGAACCGCTGAGCGATCTGGCAATTACGACCGGGACTTGCGAGACCTGTGCCCCGGACGACGTTTCGCCGGCGGAGCAGGCGGAGGAAAAGGAGCAGGCTGAGTCGCCTGATACCCCATACTACGACCTGAAGCTGCCGGACGCCATGCGCCGGGCGATCCTGCACCTTGCCCCCATGCGCCAGCCGGTACCGATCGAAGGGATCGCCGAAGAGCTGCTTGCCGGCGGGTTCGTCGCCAAGCGGGATTCGCTCGGCCGTCGCGTTCTGAACACCGTGAACCGGAAGTACGACACCTTCTTCCGCGAGCCGAAGACCGGGGCGATCGGGCTGGTCGAATGGGCGGACGATTCCGTGCCCGGACCACCTGCGGCGCCTGTACCGCCTGGCCCCCCCGATCTCCCCGAGCCCCCACTCCCGCCCCCCCTGCCCCCCAGCCCGCCCTCGGCTCCTCCGGAAGCGATGGCGATCCCCCAGCAGGTGGTCGTCCTGGCGGAATCTTTCCTGCTTGAGAGCACGACGCCCATGCTGCCCGAGGAGTTGCAGGCGAGATGCAAGGACGAGGGCCTGGAGGCCCCGCAACTGACCGAATGGCTCAAGGCCCTTCCGGAACAGGCGCCGCAGACGTTCTGCCGCATACGCGGCAAGCATATCGGGCTGCGTGCACGGGACGCGGCCTATGCCTGATCCCCTGACGTGCCCGAAGTGCGGTTCAGATAAGGTGATGACCCGGCGGATGGTGTCCGGCCCGCACTACGCCGAAGCGCGCTGCGGGCGCTGCAGCCGGTTCCTGAAATGGTTGTCGAAGTCGCAATACGAGCAGCTCTGTGCCGCGGTGGAGGCCGAACTGACGGAACCGACGGAACTGACCAAAGCCCCGTCCGAGTCGGAGAAAACAGAGTATTGGAAGGGGGCGTGCGAAGAGGCCAGACGAGGCCAACACGTCTGGTTCCGCCAAGCGATGATCTATCTGGCGGCCTTCGTCCTTGCCTGCCTCGTTTTAGCCTTGTGGCCGCCGAAGCCCGCCCCTTGTCCGCCCTGCATGTGCTTCCCCGAGGAGGCGATGACGACAGAATTTTGACCCTTTTTTTGTTTTGGAGGACGTAATGGCAATGCAGCCCCGAGACCCGAACTACGTTGAGACCTACTATTCGCTGATTCAGTTCTGCCCGGAGATCAACCGAGAGGAGCGGGTGAACATCGGAGTGGTGATGATCTGCCCCGTGACCCAATGGCTCGGGATACACATGACGCCCGACAACTCGCGGATCATGCGCCTCGTCGGAAACGACAACGTGGACGATACGGTCGTGACCGCGGCAAAGGACGACTTTAAGCGGATGGTGGAGCGCGATGCGGAGCAGTACGTGACCCTCCACGGGCTCCTGATGCTCGTTAACCGCCAACGGGCGGACAACATCTGCGTCGGCGTCCCGAGGTCGCATCACGTGCTGTCCGATCAGCTCCAGCAAGAGGCGCAGGCGATGTACGATTGGCTGTGCGTCGACGGTGTCCCGAGATAGGACGGGCGGATTGGGCGGATTCAGCCAAATCGCGGTTTTTGGGGTGATAGAGGGGGGCGGATTCTCCGAAAAATCCGCCCCATCCGTCCCGCCGCGGGGTTTGCGCCGGGGTTTGCGCCGGGGTTTGCGCCGGGGTTTGCGCCGGGGTTTGCGCCGGGGTTCACACGGGGTTCACACGGTCCTTACACAGTCCCTACACGGTCCTTACCGCGGATAGACTATGGACGAACTGACGATTCCGACCCCCGCCCGCGTGCTAGAAGCGGCGCGCGAATACGGGGCCTATGCGGAAACCACCCAGAACGGGCGGATCATCCGGGCCCAAATCCAGCGACGACTCGAGTCCGAAGGCCGCTGGGGCACGGTCAAGACTTCCGGCGCACGGTGCTTCGCCGCGTACGTCAAGCAGGCGGAAGAGGAGCTGAGCGAATCGGACCTGTGGGCCCTGGTCTTCATGGCCTATCCGCCGTTCCGGAACGATGAGGATGTCTGCCGCTGCGGTCGAACAGCAAGCGACCACCTCGTCTCCGGCTGCCAGCCGATCGAGCAAGAACGGCAGGATGGTAAGAGCCGGACGATCGTGCCGACGGTGAGGAATGCGGACGAGCCCGACCCGAGTATCGTGCCCGCCTATATCGCCGATGTCCCCGAAGTCACTGACGGCGCCCAGGGTGCCACGGTCGATATGTCGATGCGCGACACGATCGGGTGGGTGCTCGATAACCTGAAGGTGAAAGTCACGCCCCAGCAGGCCCCGACGCCCCGAGCCTGGAGCCTCCTGCTCTACGCCCGCGAGCATCCGAACGTCGTCTCGCAGTGGACGACACGCCTGATGTCGGCGGAAGAAGCGCACTACGACCCGATGGAGGACGACGGGCGCGAGACGATCGAGCTGCTTGAAAAGCTGAAAAAAGCCTACCCTTTGCCGGAGGATGAAAATGGGAACGGGACCTAATGAGCCTCACGGGGCCTATTTCATGAGCGCCAAGCCCTTTCGAGACGACGGGCTTGATTTGCGTATCTATCGCTACATTGGAGATTGCGACGGCTTCGGCTGCCCGCGTGTCCTTATCGCGCGCCCAGTCGCACTGGAATTCGGGCAAGTGTCTAAGGATTCTCCGCCGACGATACACCTTCCGGCCTGCACGCACCTCAATATTCTGCGTAACAAGCTGGAAGGGTTGCAAGAGGCGCAGCCGTTCACCTCGCAAGAAAGGGGATGAAAATGCAGAAGACTGAGCCGGGCACGACGACCGTGACGCGCGTCCCTCCGTCCGCCTACTTGGAGGCGGCGATGGACATCAGGGATGCGCAGCCGCGCATCAAAATCGTACGTTTTGGCGATGGGACCGTTCGCATAACGTTCGTTATGACGACGGAGGACGGGACGCAGTATCAATTCGAGCCGTGCGAGAGTGGGAGCGAGGGGAATTGGGTGAAGGTCGACAAGCGGATGCGCGAGCACGACTATAATTGTACCGCAATCTACTTCGAAAGCGTCGCCCGAGACCTCGTGTATGTTTCGGACGATCGCGTCCCTGATCCGCCGCCGGAAGCGCCGCAGGCAAGCAATGCGGCGGACGAGAATGTCGACCACCTCCGTGATCTCATGCACGAAGCAATTGGCCAGGCTATGGGGGTGGCGGTTTGCGCGCAATCCGACGGCGATTTGCCTGCCCGCAGGGCGGCGCACGCGGTGATCGAAGATTTGGGCGGCTTGCTCCAGATTCTCGATCGCCTAGAATCCTCGAATGTTTCACGTGAAACAGGAGAAAAGTAATGCAGAAAGAAAATCCTAGCTGGTACGTTTGGATTATCCTGGCCATCGCCGGGTTCTTCCTGATTTTCAACACCGGGTGCTTGCCGGTCGACACCGTGCGGCAGATCGTCGAAGACGTGCTGGTCGACGACGAGAGCGACGCTCGCGACCGGCTGATCGACGCGATCGCCGATGTCGTTCGGGAGGAACTCGACGACTGAGCCTGATGGCGACTTATGTGGGATGCGCTCAGCGAGTTCCCCTATTACCGAAGGGTTCCGAAGGGTCTGCCGCAGAACCTGCGGTACCGATCATGGGTGATGGAGCGGACGGCGGAATCTCGCCAGGCCCGCGAAGATGCCTGGGTGATGGCCGCACGCGACCCCTACTGGTACTGGAATACGTTCGGCTTCATCCTCGAGCCGCGGAACACCGACAAACCGACTACGGTGCCGTTCGTTACCTGGGCGCGTCAGGATGAAATCCTGCTCGAAGTCCTGAACGCGGTTCAGGATGGGTACGACCTGCATATCAAGAAATCCCGCGGGGTGGGGGTCTCGTGGAACGTCCTGCTCGTCTTCGAATGGTTCTGGCATTTCCAGCCCCAGCAGCACCTGCTCGTCCATAGCCGTAAGGAAGAGCTGGTCGACAAAGAGGGCGATCCGGACACGCTGTTCTACAAGCTCAGCTTCTGGCGCCAGCAGCTTCCCGCCTGGCTCCGGCCGCGGCTCGATCGCCGCAAGAACCATCTTGGAAACATCGATACGGGCGGTACGATCGACGGCGGGAGTACGACCGACGACATCGGGCGCGGCGGCCGACGCCGGGCGATCTTCTGCGATGAGTTTGCCGCGGTGCTCAACGCGCCGGCGATCGTCGCGGCAGTGAGCGACACGACGAACTGCACGATCTACGGTTCGACCTCGAAAGGTATCGGTACGGAGTTCCACCGGCTCGAAAGCGCCCCGATCTGCCACGTCGAAACCCTCTGGCACGAATACCCGGTCCAGTCCAAGGGGCTCTATCGCGTCAAAGACGGGCAGGTGGAGGTTCTGGATAAGACGTGCAAGACCGTAAGGGGGCTGGACGAAAAGGGCAAAATCCGGACTTTCCGGTTTCCGGAAGAATACCCGTTCGTCACCGAGGGGATGCACTTCACCGAGGGCGGGTATCGTTCGCCCTACTACGACCAGAGATGCGCGCACTTCACCGATCCGGCCTTGCGTGCCCAAGAGCTTGATCTGGACGACATCGGGGCCGGCGACCCGTTCTTCTCGCGACCGCTGATCGAGCCGCTCAAGGCGCGTGCGACCGAACCGATCTGGACGGGCGACATCGAGCGTGACGAGGCGACGAACCTGCCGCGTAAGCCCTACGTGCTCAGCCATAAAGTCGGCGGCCCGCTCAAGCTCTGGTGGGCACCCGATTCGTCGGGCAAGATGCCCGAGGACCAGGATTATTGCTGGGGCGCGGACATCGCCCAGGGCAGCGGGGCGACGAACTCGGTCATAATCATCGTCAACCGGGCGACGGGCGAGCAAGTGGGCGAATACTGTGCCGCCGAGGTGACCCCCACCGATCTGGCGTACTTTGCAAACGCCCTCGGCCGCATCTTCTGCGGAGAACGCCACGCTCAGGCGTACGGTGCGTGGGAAGCCAACGGGCCGGGCAACGCTTTCGGTAAGAAACTCTACGACGACCTGAAGTATCGGCGGATTTATTTCCGCGAGACGCGCGACGTGCGGCGGAAAACGACCTGGCAGCCGGGATTTCATTCAACCTCGACGTTGAAGTATGAGTTGTTTTCCAGGTTCCGCGACGCCCTGAAAGAGGCGACATTCGTGATTCGCTCGCGTACGACGCTCCAGGACTGCTACAACTATCGCCATGACGGCCGCGGCGGTATCGTCAACCAGCTCCGCCCGACCGGGCGCCTGGTCGGCGGGTCGTCACGTTACAGTCACGGTGATTTTGCCGCCGCTGCTGCTTGCACTACACTGGGACTTGGGGATATACTACGCGCCCGGGACGAGAGTCGTCCGCGCAAGGTCAGCGTAAATTGCCTGGCTTCGCGCATCGAGGCCGCTCGCAAGATGACGACCGTCGCCTCGATAGATCGGCCGTAAGGAAGCTCGAAATGGTCCCGAGCGAAGTCCGCTGGAAACCGACACCAAGTCGACGGTGGGATGCACCCACGAACGAAGACGTTCTCGATTCGAACCACCGCTACGTCAAGAACAACATGGACTTCGGCAGCTACGGCTTCGACCCGGAGAATCCGCAGCACATTGCCGGATTGCGCCGCTCGATGGAAGCCTGCTACCGGGGCATGTCGCAGTTCCGGAAGACGCGGATCGAGTTCGCGAAACAGGTTGCGGGCGCTCATTACGCCGAACGCGACGAGCAGACGCGGCGGGTGATCCAGCAGTATCTCGGGATGTTTATCGACATCTACACGCGCTTCATGGTCGCCCACGACCCGCGCGTGATCGTCACGCGACGGAGCGCCCCCGCACATCTCGCGGCAGACCTCGAAATCGCGATCAATAAGCGGATCGCTATGCTGGGGCTCGGGGAAATTCTGGCTGAAACCGTACGCGACTCGATGTACGGGATCGGGGTGCTCAAGATCGGGCGCGAACTCGGGGGTGACGGCATCGAACGGACGTTCGCGGCCAATGTCGACCTCGACAGCCTTTATCTGGACATCACCGCCCGCCGTTGGGAGCAAATGGACTTCATCGGCGACGAGATCATCGTACCGTTCGAGGCGATCTACTATTCCCCGACGATCGACCGCCGGGCCCGAGCGCAACTCAAGCCGGACGAATTGCGGGATGTCAGCTTCGACGGCAGTGAACGGGCGAGTGCCCTTACGGGCGATCCCGCGGCCCTCCAAGACCCGTTCATGCCGAAGACGGAAATCATGGACGTGTGGCTGCCCCGCTATCGGCAGGTGGTGACGATCGTCCGCAACGGGAATATCCCGATCAACGTCGTCGATTGGCAGGGCCCCGCAGAGGGGCCTTATCAGTCGCTTTATTTCGATACTATCCCGGCCCAGGTCTTCCCGCTGGCCCCCCTGCATCGCGTCTTCGAGCTGCACGACACCCAGAACATGGTCAGTCGAAAACTTCGCGAGCAGGCCCGCCGGCAGAAGGTCGTGCACGGTGTGGCTAAAACCGCGGAGGATGAAGGCCATCGCATCACCCAGGCCCAAGACGGGGAAGTGATCGCGATGGATCGCCCGACGGAGGTCCAGGACATTAAGTCCGGCGGAATCGACCAGCCGCTGCTGGCCTATTCGATGGTGCTCAAGGACCTGTTCTCCTGGCAAGGGGGCAACTTGAACGCCCTCGGCGGTCTGAGCCCCGGTGCCGAAACGCTCGGGCAAGACGAGATGCTCTATCGCAGTGCCGGGGCCAAGCCGGCGAGTATGCAGGAGACGGTGGTGAAGTTCACCCGCAACGTCGTGCGGCATCTCGCCCATTATGACGTGCGCGACCCCTACCTCTACGTGGAGGCCGAGAAGCCTACCGGACTGGCCGAAGATTTGCGACAGATTCCCGTCACCGTCCGGATGTACGACTACCTGGACATCCTGCTGCGCGTGGACCTTCAGATTGACCCCTATTCGCTCATGTCCCGCTCCCCGGGCGAGCGGATGGCGGTCCTCTGGCAGATTGTCACCCAAGTCGGGGGCAGTCCGTGGGCCCTTGCTCAGGGCACGGTACCGGACACCAAGAAGGTCCTGGAGATCATGGGTCGGTACCAGAACATGCCGGAACTCCATGATGTCTTTACCTCGATCTCGCCTCAGGCTCTGGACATGGCGGGGATGAACAGCCCCAGCGCGAGCCAGACGCGCCACGAATATGTACGCTACAATCGACCGGGGGGGACCGAAGAGGGCAAGAATCGCAACCTCGTCGGAAGCTTGATGGGTGCCCGCCAGAACCCTGACGAGGAGCAGAGGATGGTGGGTTGATGTCTTTTGAGGCCATACTTACAATTGGAGTAGGTGTAATTGCCGCGATCGCCGGCTACCTCGGCGTAGAGATTCGCGGAGTGAAAGCCAATGCCAATTACTGTGCCCAAAGGGCAGACGATCGTTTCAGGGAGATTTACGGCCGGGTGTCCGCTGCCGAGGCGAACATCCATAACCATAGCCAGCAGAGCGATCGCCTTTTTGACGGCCTCAGCGACCGTCTCGATTCGATCGACAAGAAGCTGACGATGCTGACGGAGAAATTCCTGGCCACGAAGTGATGAACCAACCAGGGGGCTGCCCCGTCGGGGCAGCCACTGAAGGCTGAAGGCGGGTTAGCTGCCGCCGAGATGGCCTATAACGTCGCTGCCATATAGGGGGCTGCACGAACGGTGTGCGGCCCCCTACCTTTTGGAATCAACGATGCCGACGTATTGCTATCGAACAGCCGAAGGTGAGATTGTCGAGCGATTCTTCCAGATGGGGGAAGCGCCCCCCACGCTGCGGGTGAACGGCAAGAAGGCGGTGCGGGATTTCCGGGCCGAACAATGCGGTCCGCACGCGGCGCCCTCGACTTACGACGACAGAATCTGGAGCAATACAATGGCCGTCCACCCTCGACAGGTGGGCGAATTGCGCAAGTTCTACAAGGATCGGCTCGGGTACGATGTCCCGGTTCACGCCGATGGCCGAGTCGAACTCCCCGCCCGAAGTTCACGCCGGCGCCGTGAAATCTGCCTCTGTCGCGGCTTCCATGATTTCGACGCCGGCTATAGCGACCCGTAGGAGACCGAAAATGCCTGCCGAGGACCAAGGATTTGAAGACGCCATCCTGGACGCGAAGATGGACAGCGCGGCCGAGCGTGGCGATGGGGCGGTGAACGCCCTGCTTACCGGCCAAACGGAAGAAGACTCCCTGACGGCCGAAGATAATGCCGTACTTGACACTCTGCTTGAGTCGTCGGGTATGAAACCGGACGCCAATGTTTCTTCTGGTGCCGGCAAACCACCGACAGACGCCCAACAGTCGCCCGTCGAAGGCCAAGTCGACGAGCGGGACTTGCGCGGCGATGTCGAACCGGAGGCGCGCGAAGATCGCGTCGAGCCTGTCCCCCCTGAACTTATCGAAGAGGCGGCCCATTTCGGAATCAGCGCCGAGGACGCTGAAGCCCTGGGCCCCAATCGTCTGTCTGGGATGCTCATGCGTCTCAGCCAGCGGATTCGCGAGCAGCTCCCGGCGGAAGAGCCGTTCGCCCCACCGGAACGAGTTCGGCCCTCGCCGGAATCGACGCCGACGAACGGGGCGAGTTACAAGCCGGGGGCCTTCAATCTGGACAAGATGACGGCCGAGGAACTCCAGTCGGAATTCCAGCGGCTGCACGAGTACCACGAGGGCCGGTATAAGGACCTGCACGGTCGGTTGGAGAATTACGAACGCATGGAGGTCGCCCGCGCGGCGGCTCGCGTCAAGGCTGACTTCAACGCAGCGCTTTCCGAGCTTGAGGCCCCCGACCTTTTCGGTGACAAGCCGATCGAGGAGCTGGGTCAATACAGCGCCGAGGCCATTCGTCAAAACCAAGTGCTCAACTACGTCCAGGGGCTCGCGGCCAGTCGAATGCAGATGGGGCAGGACATCGACAGTGTTAAGTCGCTCACCAAGGTGGCGGCGCGGGGTCTGTTCCCCGACTACTTCGAGCGCCGGGCGGTTGAGCGGGCGCAGAAAGCTGCGGGCCAGAACGCCAAGCAGCGGATGCACCGGCCCAGCCGCCGGAACAGAACACCAGGAACCAATCCGCGAGCAGAGGCCGTCGCCGGCGTGCGCGACATGCTGCGCGAATGGGGATTGACGCCCTGATCGCGGCTGAGGGAGTTGACCCACAATGGGAGTTAGTATCGACCAACTGGCGGACTTGATGCTCTTTACGCGCACCAAGTACCGCCGCAATGCCTGGACGGACTTGACCGGCGACCTTCAGAAGCATTTTGCGATGCCGCAGATTCTGAAGCCCAAGAAGGTCAAGATGCGGGCCGGGCCGACGATTACGTTCAATGCCATCACTTCCGACTCGGGGAGCGCCCGCGAGGTGGACCTCTACGAGACGGATTCGATCAATGTGTCGGATGCCGGTATCCAGGGGTCCATCGGCTGGAAGAACATGACGGCCAACTACGCGATGGACCAGCGCGAAGTCGACGTGAACGACGCCGACGCGATTGTCGACATCGTGAACGTCAAGCGCTGGCGCTGCTTCACGAGCTATGCCCGGCTCTTCGAGCAGCGTTGGTGGGGCAAGCCGAACGACAGCGCGGACAGCAAAATCCCGTACGGCTTGTTCTACTGGCTGGTGAAAAGCGCCACGGAAGGCTTTTACGGCGGGGCGGCATCGGGCTTTCCCGACGGGCCGGGCAACATCAGCCCGACGACTTACGCCCGGTGGAAGAACTGGGGCGGCACCTACGGCGTGGTGTCGGACGACGATGCTCTGGCGAAGATGCGGAAGGCTTACTTCTGGACCTCGTTCGAGTCCCCGATCCCGCACCCCGACCAAGGGTACGGGCGGACGGACTGCGAAATCTTCACCGTCTGGGATGTGCTGGAGACCATGCGGCGGATGCTCAAGGCCCAGAACGAGAATCTGGGCCGCGACCTGTCGACGATGCACGGCAACGTCTTTTTCTACAGCAACCCGGTCCACTGGGTGCCGTACCTGGAGCCGACGAACACCGCCGACATCGAGACCCTGACGGGAGAGGACCCGATCATCGGGATTAACTGGAAGTGGTTCCGGCCGGTCTTCCAGCGTGGCTGGTTCATGAAGGAAGGCAGGCCGACGCCGGTTGCCAACATGCACAACGTCGTCGCCGTGCACATCGACACGATGATGAACTTCGAGTGCACCAACCGGCGCGAAGCGGCCTGGATTCTCTACAAAGCGTAGGAAAGGAGGTGGCGAATGATAGGAGTTAGTCACCCAGACGGATTGATCTTGAAGAAGAAGCGGGTGTTCTACACCGGCTCCGACGCCCTGGTGCAAGGCCAGGGGCTGTGCTACGACTTCGATCGCGGCACGGCCACCACCGCCGAACCCTCGCGGCGCCACTACGTGGAGAAGCCGAGTGCCACGAACAACCTGCATTTCGCGGGCGTCACGGCCAGCGATTATTCGGCGGTCACCGGCGGGCAGTGGATTGAAATCTACGAACCCGGAAGCACCTGTTACGTCGCCGCCGGCATCAACACGACGCTGGGAACGACGTACCTGACCTGTGTGGCCGGGGGCGCCGATCCCGGCCGGTGGCGCGATGCGGGCTTCATGGGCCGTGGCACGGCCCTCGCGTTGCAGACGAAAGCGGCGGTCCAGCTCGCGGGCGAGACTGACGGGACGGGAGTCCTGGACGCGGCGGGCACGACGCTCACGGGAACCGGTTTTGTGACCGGTGGCGTGGCGGCCGGCGACAAGGTCGTGATCTACGGCGGCGAGCACAGTGGCGACGGCGATGTGACTGACGGGATTTACACCGTCAGCTCCGTGACGAACGCCACGACTTTGGTCCTGACCTCGGCGGCGTGTAGTGCGGAGTTGAATTGCTCGTACTACATCTACACCGGCAACCCGCTGGTGCTGGCCCACCTGTTCGACGGCGAAGAGTCGGGCCTGGTGGAATTCCCTTATGCTGACAACGGCGCTCTGACGATCACCGCCGGCGGTTGCACGTACTTCGATGGGTACATCAATCTGTCGGATCACGGGACGATCGCCCTGGCGGATGGCAAGTACGATGGGATGAAGAAAAAGATTCGGACCTTGAACGCCTCCGTGGCCAACGACATTGTCGCAACATTGGCCACGACCGGCATTCAAGCCGACGGCAGTACGGCGCTGGATACACTCACGTTTGACGAAGCGGCTGACGTGGCGACCCTGCAATGGGACGGCTGTTGGCGCGAGCTGTACAGCACGGGAGTAGCGAAGGCGTAGGCGATGGAGTGCAGAACGGGTACGGGGGACTAACGGCTCGGCAGTTAGCCCCCGACCCGTTCCCCGAAAATGAGCCAGACCGAATCAACCTTGTCGCTCGCCTACGTCGATCTGATGGAGGCCGTGGCCGCTTACCTCGGGTACGCGACGCCCGCCAGCCCGTACGACGGGATCGGTAGCTCGCCGTCGACTGACCCGGAATGCGACGGCTATGTCCAGGCCGGGTACCGGCAGTTCCTCTACCCGCCGCCGGTCGACAAGGGCGAATCGCGCTACCCCTGGCGCTTCCTCAAACCGACGACGACGCTCTACGCCTGGGCGACGGTCGACGTTGAAGAGGACGACGGCCTGACGGCCGAAAATGACACACCCGAATCCGGGCAATCGACGCTAACGGCCCAGACGGCAACCTTCTATCCGTCGATGGTCGGCAGCAGCATTACGATCGACAGTACGGATTACGAGATTCTGACCTACACGTCGTCGACCGTGATCGTCGTCGACGGCAATCCTTCCGCCGCGGAGGCGACGGCTTTTACGATCACCTCCGCGGGCAACTATCGGCTGCCCGGCGATTGCGGTTCCATCCAGGGGCCGCTGACGCTCTACGACCCGGACGGCACCTGTTACCGCCCGATTACCTTCACGAGCGAACAGCGCATCCGGCAGAACCGAATGCAGGATTATGATTTGACCGGCTTCCCCTCCTGGGCCGCCGTGCGACCTCTTTCGACGGCCGGCACGACCGGCCAGCGTTTCGAGCTGATGGTCTGGCCGACGCCCGATCAGACCTACCAGCTTGAGTATCGATACATCATCCTGCCGCCGAAGCTGGACGCGACGAACAAGTACCCGCTGGGCGGGCTGGCGCACGGTGAAACGATCAAAGCGAGCTGCCTGTCCGTTGCCGAGCGCGAACGGAACGATCCGAAGCTCCGCGATTGGCAGAAGCGCTTCCTGGAGCTTCTCGCCCAGAGTATCGCCGTCGATCGAGCCGCGAACGCGGCGGAGCATTATGGATTCATGCGCGGCTCCGAGCAGCTTGAGTATCGCTCGCCCGCCGCGCGACACGGCTACGCCGGGACCTTTACGATCAACGGCGTGCCGCTGGAGGACTACTGATGACGCAGAGCCCCGTGAGTCCCACACCGGACGCCGATGTTATCGTCAACCTGACGATGACCGGCAGCGAAGTAGAATGGACGGTGCCCGACGGGACGGTCGCCTATCTGATCCATCCGCGTGACGGCGATGTCACCGAGCGGGTCGTGTCCGGGGCGGACGAATACTTCACCCACAAGAAGCACTGCACGACCGCCCGGTCGTCTTTGACTTCCGAGGGCAAAAAGAAGTATTTCACGGGCGCGTCCGGAGTAATACTGGAAATCCTGGTCATGTGTGGAACTGGTCAGGTGGAATTTCGCTATTAGGAGAATGGGGTTGTGTGCCGAGAAACAACCTTCCGATGGCTCTGTTGGAGCTTGTGCCTGACGATGCCGACTGTCGAGTTGACTGCTACTGCGGACACCTTTCTCAAGGAGAGCGGGACGACCCCTTGGGGGGGGGCTGCAGTCGTGTTGATTGGCAAAAGTTCAATCGAAGGGCTTCTTTACCGTACATTGCTCCGCTTCGATGCGTCCGCGATCCCGCCAAACTCGAACATCGTTAGCGCTACGTTGACCTTAACGGCAACTCGCACTACCGGTGGCCCCCAAACGCGCGTAGTCGAATGCGGCAGGACGTACGCGGGGGGGGCGTGGGTGGAGTCGCAGGCCGATTGGTGGAAATATGACGACGTGCACCCTTGGCCGGTGCCGGGTGCGTCAGCAACTGACATCGTTACGGCATTCCATGAACGCCTTACTCCGGAAGGGCCTGGCCCTTTGGAAGTCGACGTTACTAGCTTGGTTGTCAATGCCATTGAACTACACGATGGCGATGTTGATTTGTGGTTGCGATTCCAAGATGAGGACGCGTTTTTGGCCGCCGTGCTCTTCGCCTCGCGCACGCACGGGGCCGTTGATCCCCCGAAAATCACGGTCTACATCGAAGATGCGACTTACACCTTGACCGCGACCGATGACGGCAACGGCACGGTGGCGCTGGACCCCGAGACGCCCCAGGACACCTATCCCGAGAACACGACGGTCTACCTGACGGTTACGCCGGACGACTATTACGAGTTCGACGCATGGGCGGGCGCCGATGCGGCGGACGTGCAGGGGTCCGGCACGGAGGCCGACCCCTACTATATCGTCATGGATAGCGACAAGACTATCCAGGCGACTTTCACGCGCACGACCTACACGTACACGACGAACGCCGGGGCCAATGGTGAGATCACGGTCAGTGGCACGGGGGTCACCGACCACGGCGACGGAACGTACACGGTGGAGGCCGGCCGGTCTCCGAGCGTCTCGGTCACTCCCGATGACGGGTACCAGCTTGACGAATACAGCTCGTCTACCGGGCTTTTCGATCGGCCGTCGACTACGCTGACTACGGGCGTTTCCTACTCCAAGTATTGGTTCGTCAGTACACCTTCCGTCATGGATCGCGACGAAGAACTTACGGCCAGCTTCAAGGTGATGAACACGTTGACCCTCACGGAGGTCAATGGCGACCACGGAAGCTTGAGCGTTCCCGCGCCCGGGGAGATCACCTGGACGGACAACGACGAGTACCCGCTCTTCATCGAAACGCTCGACTTCCCCGGGCCGGACATCACCGGCAAGTTCTACGTGGAGCCCGACCCCGGTTACCAGGTGACGGTCACCGGCGATACGGCGACGCCGACGAAGGTGCACGATTTCGGGGACGGTACGGTCTGGGAAGTAGTGAAGCCCGACGACGACCTGGAGATCACGGCGACGTTTACCGAAATCGCCGCCGGGCAGGAAACGAGTCACGGCTGGTGGCAGTACCCGTATCGCACCGAAGCGTGGCGGCACGGCTGGAATCATCAATAGGAGAGCCGGTATGGGAATGAGTGGAAGTTCCGTTGGACCGCACCTTGAACTGCTGGATAGCGCAAACGATGATTATGACCTGGCGACCGGGGCAAACGTCTACCAGGGTACCCCTTCGACTACTGAAGCCCTGCGCTGCCAGATCGTCTTGTTGGTCGGCGACGGCACGAAAAACCTGGACGCCTCCGGCGGCGATTTCGAGCTGACCTTGACTTTGGGCAGCAACGTGGCCGAACCAGGGCCCCAGACGATCGCCTGCGGCACGAATGCCCGCTCGGCGTTTGAGACGGCGCAATTCACTTGCCCGGCCAACACCCAGGTGACCGCCAATTTGAAATCGCCCAACGGGGACGATGACGATGTGGATGTGACGGCATACCTCTACCGGTTGCCGAGTTAGGAGAGCTTCTATGGGCGCGCATAAGTTGGCAAGCTGGCTGGAGCAAAGCAATCTGCCGGCCGACACGAACAAGATGTTCTATATCCCTGGGGCCAGCGGGTATTTCCTGGGCTACGGCACGACTGTGCCAAGCGACGGAACCGCCAACTGGTCGCCGGGAGCGCTGTTTCTCGATTACGATGCTTCCGCCGGCCAGCAATGGTGGGTCAATGAAGGTACGGCCACCAGCTCCGCTTTTAAGCGGCAGGAGGCCGTACCGTTCGATTTGGACGACGATGAGAACATCATCTTCGGCACGGGCGACGACTTCACACTGGGGTTCGACGGCACTCAGCTCGAATTCCTGCCCGCAACGGACGATACCGGGGCCGTACACTTCGGGGACGGGACGACCGACGCCGATGTCAAGGTCTTCCTCGGGGCATCGACCAAGTATGTCCTCTTCGACGTTGGCAACGTTCTGCTGACTTTGGAGGATGTCGACCTGCGGCTGGGGGATAACGACATCCTTCAGTTTGGGGACGGGGCGGATGTCGCGATCAAGTGGAACGCGAGCAACCTGGTCGTCACTCCCGCGACGGACGACACCGGGGCGATCCATTTCGGCGACGGCACGACGGACATGGACGTGAAGTTCTTCCTCGGCGACGCCGCGGATTTCGTCCTCTTCGACGTGGGCGAAAAGCACGTCCAGTTCGACGATGTGGACCTCCGCTTGGGCGACAACGACGTTCTTGAATTCGGGGACGGCCCGGACGTAAGCTTCAGCTTCAACGCGAGCAGTCTGGTCATGGACCCGCTGGGTAACTTCGTGCGAATCCACGACGGCCTTTCCGACCGGTTTGAGCTGAGTTGGGTCGCAGGCCAGCATGGACTGCCGGTGCTCAATGCCGACATCGCCTTGCTCTACGATCAGGACTTCGAGATTCTGGGCACCAATGCCACGGCGGATGACGTGACGTACAACGCCGAGGGGGGAATCACGTTTGAGACTGACGGCGCCGATGGTGACGAGGTGATTCTCCTGCCCCATCTCGACGCGAATCAAACGCCCTGGACGCAGGTTACGTGGGGCACCGACCAGGAAGTGATCTGGTCGTGCCACATCAAGACCGACGCCTCGATCGGGAACTGTATCATCTGGGCCGGCTTGAAGCTGACCAACACCGAAGTGACTGGCACGGATGCCGACCAGGCATTCTTCCGTTACGAGAACGGAGTTAACAGCGGTAAGTGGCAGGCGGTCAGCTCGATCGGGGGGGCCGACGACGCCCACGACAGCGGCGTCACTGTGGCGATCAACACGGCCTACCACCTGGTCATCGCCATCGCGAGCGATCGGACGGCCAAGTTCTACATCAACGGCGCCCTGGTCGAAACCAGTGCGGCCTTGACTGACGCAACGGATTTGATCCCCTACATCGGGGTCGCGGCCGATGGTGCAGCGGAGGCGAAGAAGCTGCACGTTCGCGGCCAGAAGATTTCGAGAGCCTTCGCCTAAGCCGAGAACTTTATGAGTTTGAACTTCGACCACGTGTTTACCGACCTTGACGGCAGTGCGCTCCAGGAAAGCGGCGAGGACCTAACGATGCGCATGGTGTGCGTCAATGCTCTGACCCACGCTGCCGGCGGAGACGGTGACGAAAAAGTCAAACGCTGGCAGTTGGCCAAGCGGTTGTTCCCCGGCGGTACGCAGTCCATCACACCGGAGGAGGCCGTGCTGCTCAAGCAGCTCATCGGGGCACGTTTCCCCCCGGTCATCGTCGGGAATGCGTTCGAACTGCTAAATGGCTGAGTGCTGGAGGTGATGCCTTGTGCCTGGAATCCCGCTTATCTTCCCCTTCGGCGGATACCACCGGGGCTTCGCCTATCAGCAACAGCCGCCCTATACGAGTCCCGACTGCCGTAACGTCTGGCCGGTAGGCACGTTCGAGAATCGCCTGCGCGGCGGTTCCCGGCCGGGCCTGGAGAAGACGTACGCCCAGCAGCTCGGGGTCGCCGGCAACCGGAAAATACGGTTGGCGACGCGCGTGCGCATGGCCCGCACCGACGGCTTGACCTTCTGGTCCGACGATTTCGATTCACCCGCCGGCTGGGGGTCCGACTGGTCGGTCTACGCATACGACGACCCTGGGGACCCGCTCGACGACTGGATCGCTCTTCCGACCCGGACGGGCGCAAATCTCACGGATGCCTACAGCACGCCGAACAATCCGCGCGGCGCGATTCGTGCCGCGGTCGACGACTTCGACGCGAGTTCGACATATCAATGGTCCATGTACATCGCCCCGCAATTCGGGAATCACCAGGGGCTCTATTACTTGATGTTCCGAGCGGACGATACGACGCCGCAGTTCCATGACGACGGCGTGGTCGTCACCCTCGGCCTGCACGGCGATACCGGCGAATACTCGCTGGTGGTGAAGGAGTATGCGTCCGCGACACCGACGACGCATCACAGCTCCACGGGTGAAACGGGCGAGAGCCTGCCGGGCTGGTTGACCTGTACCATTACCGGCAACGTGCTCTACGTCTATTGGCTCGGCTCGCTGCTCGCTACGGTGAACCCCTTGGGGGCGGCGGCCGGCGAGCGGATGGGGCTCGGCATTCGGCACGCAGGCAACAGTTGGGGCGATGCGGATACCAGCTTGCTGCCGCTCATCGATTCGTGCCTGTTGCGTTACTACCGATCGACCTACGTCGAATCCACTCGCACGGTTTTCGTCGCCGCAGCCGGTGGCAAGCTCTATCGCGAGAGTGCGACGGGCACCCTGGCCGAGCCGGACACGACCCTCGCCCTGGTCGACGATCGCACGCTTCAGGCGGTGGAACGCAACCAAAAGCTCTTCATCGCCGACTACGACGAGCCGGCGGTCGAAAACACCGGTGGGCACGGCGAGGTTACGGGTACGTCGTTCGACGACACGACCAATATCCCGGACTGGACAGATACAGGCGACGCCGACATCCGTCGCACTATCGTCGCCAACAACGACGTGATCGTCATCAGCAATGGTACGGGTGACGTTACGGATGCGACGTACCAGATCGACACGGTCGCCGCCGGCAGCCTGACCCTCGGATCGAGCCCCGGCACGAGTGGGACGTGCGACTACACCATTCGCCGCGGGCCCAAAGTATTCGATCCGGCCGACGATACGGTCGTGGTCTGGGAAGCTACGGCCGGCAGCGTTCCGAGCGGCTGTCCGCACGTGTGTCTCTATAACGACCGGCTGGTGCTGGCAAACGAGACCGCGTGGTTCATGTCCCGGCAGGGCGACCCCTACGACTGGGACTACAGTGCCACCATCGATGACGTTGGTCGTCCCATGTACGGCGCGGCGGCGGACAGCGGGATGATCGCCGAGGAACTCACCGCGGTCTTCCCGGTCGGCCGGGACTACCTGATCTTCGCCTGCGCTGACCAGCTCTGGCGGATGCGCGGCGATCCTGCGATCGGCGGTCGCCTTGACGCGGTGGACCGCACGATTGGGATTGTCGGCGGGCAAGCGTGGTGCCACGGCATCGGCAATGAGGTCTTCTTCCTCGGTCGTACGGGCTTCTATCGACTCGGCCCGGAAATGGACGCGATCCCCGAGCCGCTGTCGCAGGAGGTTTTGCCGGACGGACTGCGCAACGTCGACCCCGAAACGCACGAAGCCGTCTTGGAGTTCGACGCCTACCGCCAGGCGGTGCACATCTACGTCACGAAGCGCTCCGACCAGTCGGGGCTTCATTACTGGTGGCATCGTCCGACTGAAACATTCTGGCCGATGCTACTGAACGAAGACCACGAGCCGTTCACGGCCTGCCGCTACCCTCCGGCGGCGCGCAATGAAAGTGCCCTTATCATTGGTTCGCGGGACGGCTACATCCGAAACTACACGCGCGCCGCGGCGCTCGATGACGCGGAAAGCCTTTCGAGCCACGTCGTCTATGGCCCCATTCGCTTGGGTGGCAGCGACGACCGCGACGGGATTCTGGCGTCACTCGTCGGCGCCCTCGCCGAGGACAGCGGCCCGGTGGATTGGTCGCTCTACGTGGGCAAGAACCACGAAGCGGTGAACACCGCGGTTGCCGACGACGATGCCTTCGCTACCGCCGAGTGGACGGCCGGCTACAACCATACCGCTCGGCCGCGTGGTCGCGGGGGCAGTTTCGCAATCAAGCTCGCCAACGCAGAGGCCAACCAGGCTTGGGCGGTTGAGCAAATGACGGTCGTGCGCCAGCCGGCAGGGCGGGTGCGCGCATGACGACGGAAAACTGGAATTTCGGGCGCAGCATCATCCCGACCGGTGACGATTCCCCGGTCATCCGTCGCAACTGGCAGTATCTGATTGTCACGCTCGACCTGTTGGAGGATGCGATTTCGCGCTTTCCCGAAGATTTGACGACGAACAATCTTCTGGTTAGCGAAGGAACGTCTCGCAAATTTGACGCCCTGCCGATCTCCGAACAGAGATTCGTCGGCCGGATCACGGGCAACGACATTGCCGGGCTGACGGCGGCCGAGGCCAGGACCCTCATCGGATCGAGTTCCGCCTACTGGAATGCGAACAAGCTCCAGGGCAATCTGGTGGAATCCGCATCGCCAGACGACGGTGACGTGCTCACCTGGAACAATGGCGATAGTCGCTGGGAAGGGCAGCCGCCCGCGGCGGACGCGGCGGGAATCACTTACACCCCAGCCGACGAAAGCGATTGGAACGCCGGCGATCCCGGCGACGTGAATGACGCCCTGGACGAGCTGGCGGACAACTTGTCCAACCTGCTCCCTCCAGCGGCTCCCGACCTGGACGATCTTGGCTGGGATTCAGCCACCGGGGTAACGGGCAAGATTACCTGGGACGTATCCAACCCCATCACGGGATACAACGTCTGGACCGGGCATAGCGTCGACGAGACCTTTACTGCGTCGGGCGACGTGAAGGGTATCTACGACGCCGGTTCCGTCACGTTCGAGGGCAAGCTCAACGATGACGTGGCGGCCCACGACTATTCCTACGACCAGTACGCTTTCGGGCAAGCCACTTCCGGGACTCTTCAGCTTTTCATCAATGGCGTCAAGCTCGCGGCCGTCGATTGCGATCTGACCTCGACGGACGACGCGATTGACACCCGCAACGGCAACGGGACCGGGTTCGTCGTCTCCGCCCGCTCCTATTGCCAGTTCGCCGGGGGCGGCAATTTTACCCCGCGGACCTACCGGACGGGGACGTGGTACGTCAACGAAGCCGACCTGGACAACGGCTACAACACGATCCAGGTTAAGCATGACATCGGAGGCGAGGTCGGAGATCGCGAAACCAATACCTTCGAGCTGATCCGGGACGCTGATGACACGGCTACGTCATATTCCGGAGAGTCCTTCGACAATCTCGCCATGTCCGGTTCCAAACACATTTCCGGAGTGGAATATCACACCGGGGGAACCATAGACTACAACGTCACGATCAGCAATCAGTACCGGAATACCTACTCGGCTTCGGCTTCGGCGATAAACTATCGGCCTTCCAGCGGGTTGCTGGACGATCCCGCCAGTGAAGCTCTGGCGGCTTCCGAGGGGGACGAAGCGGCGCAGACGGTCATTGCTTCCAAGACGATGACTTTCTCTTCTCCGCAAAAGCGTATCCTGGATGGATCGGTGCTGATGGACATTCAATGCCTGCGTACGGTCCAGGGGACCAACGACAGTGCAGGAGCCAGCCAGTCCGGCATTCTTCTGGATAACGTGGCCGCGGCATCGACGGCGCTTTCCGAAGTATTCAAGGATGAAAACTACCGTATACAAAACGACGAAGACTTCGACGACGACAGCTTGGCCGCCACGTGGGACGAGACCGAGTCTCTTGTGGGAGCGGACGCCGGGCATAATACCGGCGCCCAATTCCACGGGGGGTACTTGAAGTACCCGACAAAGGACTTCAGTGCAATAGCCAACGGACCCGCGGGCAACCCGGACTACTCCGGAGCGGCGGGAACTCGCTACTTCTTCCGCTCCTACTCCGACGCTTCCGGTGCGTCCAACTTCCGTTTGACGATTTCCGGCTCGGCTACGCTGGTGAACGAGGGGTCTTTATCCGCGGATACGGACGAAGTCAGTATCGCTATCCGCCTGCCCACCGGCGACGCGGAGGGTACGGGCTGGATGGACATTAACCAGGACTACGCTCCCGGCCAGTATGGCTCGGTGCTCGAAGGGGCGACGGCCGCGGCTACGGTCGGATGTTACGCTGAAACCTACGGCAACGACAAAACTATTTCAACGTCGAATCTTGGAATCACCGTGGGCGAGAAGACGACGGGAGACAGTAACGGTCGGATGTATGTGCGCGTCTCCGTGCCGGATGGTTGGACGGGGAATATCTATCGTCTGGACGTGGAGTGGGGAGTGTCGTAATGGCTTGGGAAACACAATCATTTGCGAAATCGGCATTCAAGCGGCTGGCGGGCTTGGCTCACACAGCGAACGACCGCGATCCGCCGAACGAAGGCCGGGCTTCGCAGATTAGCATCGCGGCCAATCAGATCATCGGGGAGCTGATCGACAGCGATCCGGACGTGGCTCGCCTGGTGAACGTCGAGTACGTCCTGGCCGACCTCGTGGCGGTCAGCGGAACGCCGCTCTCCTACGAGGCGCAGTTCCCTTCGACCTACAACGGGCACTTTGGTACCGGGGCTCAGGACCAGCTCCTCAGGGATTACACCTTCTGCGTTCCCTTGTCCTACAACAACAACTACGCGGAGTCGGACCATAGCGGCGGCTACGGCCCCAGCTTGTACAAGAATGCGGTGCGCAAGGCGTCTACTTCCGGAGAGGACTGGTGGTTCGACCCGTTCGCCGGAGTCGTTACTTCCGAGGCGGCGCTGGACTTGGGTGCCACGGGCACCCTGGGCATCTACGTCTACACCGGAACGTCGGCCTCGATCCTGGTGCGCTCGACTTCCGCCCCGACGGTCAATGACGATACCGGCGACGGCTATCGCGTTGGCACGTTCTGGGTTAAGACCGACAGTGACGACGTTTACGTCTGCACCGACAACAGCTCGGGGGCCGCGAACTGGGAGCAGGTGAATGCCCCCCTCTCCTCTAAGGGCGACTTGCTCGTTCATACGGGCTCGGCCTTGACGGCTCTTTCCGTCGGCATCGACGGCAAATACCTGAAAGCGGACTCCGGTGAGGCGTCGGGCCTCAAATGGGACACTGCCGCTTCTGACGCCAGCGACTTGACCTACACGCCGGACGTTGCAACCGACTGGGACGGTGATGCCGATCCGGGTAACGTGAACGACGCCCTGGACCAGCTCGCCGAGCGGGTGGACGACAATGAGATTCTGCTGGCCGACCATCACGATCGGCACGATCCGAACGATGGGGCGGACGCTCTGGACTGCGCCGCGCCCCCGGAACTCGTCGGAGTGCAGGCGTCTGGCGAGGGCTCCGCTCACTCGTTTGCCCGCTCCGACCACGCCCACCAGATTCAGCACAGCATAGCGGACGACCACCTGGTCACCGTCGATGATGCCGACGCTGCGGATAACGACTTCGCCAAGTTTACGGCCGATGGTCTCGAAGGCCGATCCTACGCCGAAACTCTTTCCGACCTTTCCGGCCAGGCCAGCTCCGCTTTCAACTGGCCGACGGACGTAAAGATCACCTTCCGGGATTCGGACATCTTCATCCATTCAAACGCCGATGGCGAGATGACGATCGAGGCGGACACGCAGGTCACTATCGGTGTGGCTGGCGAGATCAAGCTCGGGGACGCCACGCAGCGGGATATGTATCCCGCGACGAACAAGAAGATCGACCTGGGCACAAACACGAACAAGTTCAACGAGGGCTGGTTCGGGGACGTGTGCGACTTCTCGGAATCTGGTGGCCGGACGATTGTTTCCGAGGCGAACACATCAAACCCGCCGACCGACGCAAACCTCGACGCGGCCTTTGGAACTCCGGCGAATGCGGGAAGTGGTTTTTTTGGGATTCTTGACGACAACGGGGCCGATGCAAACGTTTACCTTTGTTTCACCAACGGCACGAGTTGGTGGTACGTGACAGCAACTAAGGCAGTCTAATGGCACTTGCTTGCGTAGCATTCGGCGGCTTCGAGATGGGCGACTCGAACGAGGCGTACTCCAAGTCCGGGGTCGTCCAAAGCGACTTCACGACCGCTTTTACCCCAGCCCACGGGACCGAGCGGTGGGTGATGAAGCTCGCCGAGAACTCGCCGGCCAAGACCTTCCAGACCGACTACTTCGCCCAGAGCGACTTCAGCATCTTCGGCGGCATTTTCCAGTTCAATTCGCTGGCGCCGAATGGGGCGGTCTACTTCATGTCGGGCGTCACGGCGGGCACGGATTACGATATTCGCGTACGGCTCAATACAGACGGCACGCTCAGTATCATCAACGCGAATGGCAACGTCGTCCAAACCACGCTTGGGACGCCGCTGACGGTGGATACGTGGCATCGGATAGAGCTTTACTGGGAGCGGGTCAACTCGAATGGGACGGCCGAACTCTATATCGACGGCACGCTACGCACGAGCACGAACAGTGGCGACTTCCTGAACGATGCCGGCGATTCCGATGTGGCCCTCGAACTGTCCGGCCAGGCGGGAGTCGCCTCGGTGAGCTGCCGGACGCTGGTCAACAGCTTCTACTACCTGACGGGCGCCACGGCCGCCAGCGAGCGGCTCGGTGATTACGAGGTCATCGGCCCGTACCAAACTTGCCACGATACCGCGGTAGCCGATGCCAAGGTGGGGGGCGGGGCTCCGGACGACCTCGATCTCGGTACGTGGTTGGGAATGAGCGATTTGCCCCCGCAGCCTATCCCCTACGGGAAGTACAACAACACCCACCAAGGGCTGAAGACGACGGACGGCACGAAGCGAGCTGGCCCGAAGTACGACGGCCGGGTCATCCAGGATAACATTGTCGCCGCCTCGTGGGTCTACAAGGCGAACCGTGCGAGTGCCGTAGCTCAGTACGGCGCGTACGACACCAGCGGGTCGACGTACAATGTGGCGGAAGGTGCCGCGATTCCGGACAACGGGAACCTGTCGATCGTCGTGGATGCCGGCAGCAGCTACGTCCCGGATTACGACGACTACTTCATGCTGGGCTTTCGCAGCGACAATGCACGCGGCTCGATCGTGGAGGACGCCTGGGCGCATCTACTCCAGACGGTTACAGAAGGCGAGCGGGTACGCCTCCACGTAGAGGGAGCGGCGATCAAGGGCGCAGTGCTGTGCCCGTAGGAGAATGACAATGGGACTCGGCGACTATCTCTATAACCCCTTGGTCAATCTCGCGATGACCATGATCGGCGGCAAACAAGAGCAGCGTGCTTACGAAGAGGCGCGAGAGGCGAATATCGCTCAATGGCAGCGTGGCATGGATGCCCTCGGGCGATTGCGGGACCGTACGGTGCCGGCGATTGACCGGCTGACCCGCCAGCTTCGCGCTCAGTATCGAGCCATGCCGCGGCGCGAGGCGCAGCGGTGGGAGAATCTCTCCCGCGACATCACCGGTCGCTACGACCGACGCACGGCTGAAGCGATGGGAATGCTTGAAGGTGCCGGCGAACAGGAACGGGCGAACATCGAAGAGGGATATGATGCCCTGGCGGCGGCGCAGCGGCAGGAAATCATGCAGCGCGGACTCGGCTATTCCAGCGCCCTGACTGGCGAAATGCGGGGCGTCGAGCGCGGCCGGCGGCGGGCTCTCGGTGAGCTTGGGGAGAGTCTCCGCCGGGAACGGCTGGGCACCTTCGCGCAATTGTCGGGCGAGTCGTTGGCGGCCCGCGAACAGCTCGGGACGACGGGCTTCGCGAACCGGCAGGCCCTCCTTCAGAGCAACCTGGCCGCTCGCGAGCGACTCGGTATGCTGGGTCCGGAGTGGCAACGGGCTTTGACCAGCGGAGAGGTCGACTGGATCAGCCAGCTCCAGCACGCCTATCCGACCTCCCCCAGTATGTGGTCGGTTCTGGCACAACGATTCCAGCCGGCAAACGAACCGCCGCCAGAGCCGAAAACGGATTGGATCGGGCCGCAGTTCGAGGCCCTCGGCTCTATGATGGGGGGCGTCGGCCAGGCGGGTGGCTTCAAGAACTTCTTCGGCGGCGGGTCGGGCGGCGGTAGTAGTGCTGGTGGTGGCGGTAGCAGTGGTATCGGTGGTGTCGGCGGTGCCAGCGGCGGTGGTAGCGGTGGCGGTGGTGTCGGCGGTGCCGGCGGCGCTGCTGCGGGCAAGACGGCCTACGGCTACCGTCCGCCATACAAGTGGCCGTACGGGAAATAGCAGATGGCATTCATTGTTCGACACGAACCAGACCGCATGTGGAGCGCCCTGGGCGAATGGGCGATCCGCAAGCGCACGGGCGAAGAAGTTCAGGACATGTACGACACCAGCGGGCCGTTCCTCGCTGGCGGCGAAGCTCTGGCCGGCGGTGGCGAGGGCTTCGCCAAGGGCATGATCCAAACGCGCAACATCTGGGCGGCGCTTGGTATGGCGGTCGCCGGGGCCTTGAACAGGGGCTACAACGCGCCTGGGGGCCAGGGCGGGCGGATGCAAGCCTATCAAGATTGGTACTATGGCCGACGATCCGGCGGAGGCGGTGGTCGCGGGACGGCGCCCCCCGGTGATTGGTTCGCACAGCGGGGCGAGATGCTGGCCAGCCGGCAGGAAGAAGAACGGAAGCGCCTTGCCGCCCTGGACGACTACTACGCACGGGCGCTTATCGATTCCCGAATGGGCGAGCAGGATGCCATCCGGGAAGAGTTGCGACTTCGCGATCGATATATTTGGGAGCAACAGCAAGATGCGGCGTTCGCAGACCTGCGTGCGCCAGTCACTCGCGAACAGGAATTGCAGCGGGCGCGGGCGATGGCCGAATTGCAGCTTGAATTCGGCGAAGTGAGTGCCGAGCGCAACTTCGCTCGTGAACGGCAGCGTTGGCTTTTCCAGCAGAAGTACGCTGCCGCCGATCGCCGCGAGCAGCTTGAGGCCCAACGTCGGTACGAGGAGATGCAGGCGGATCTGGCCGCCAATACCGAAATCAAGCTCACCGAGCAAGACTACCGGCGACTCAGTCAGCTTGACGACTATGATGCGATGATCGCGTCAAACCCGATGCTGAGTCCCGAGCACAAGGCACAGATGTACGCCAACATCGAAGCCCAACGCCAACAGGCCATGCGTGGTCATCGGGTGCCCAAGAGTCAGGAGCGTTTGGCGGCCGAAGCCCGCGCCCGCGGCGAGGGCAACGTCGACGACCTGATCGTCAAAGGCTACATGAAGGAGCTGGCCGAGGGCGTGTGGGCCTCCGTGCAGCCGGACGGCAAGATGAAGATTGACGACATCCGCCAGAAGCCGGCCGAATGGCAGCCGGGGGTGGGCGCGGGACTGCCACCCTACGATGCCTTGTCTGATGAGATCACGAAAATCAACAAGGAGCGAGCGGCCGTCGGATTGCCCCCAATGGAACCGGGCGAGGCTCAGGCTGCGGCGATGTCGCGGTTCCGGTCGTATGAGATATTGCAGGCTCAAGACATCCTTCAGAAGTATGCCAAGCGTGCGGCTGTTGATCCCAACACCCAGCCTACGGCACAAGAAGCGCAGGCGGCAAGTATGGTCCTCGAAGAGATACTTCGGGCGATCAACGCCCGGCCCGAGGGCCAGAACACCGCCACGCCACAAGAGGCCGATGAGATTGTGCGCTTGATGAGGATCGCCAATGCCGCTTGATCCGACGTTGGATGCCCAGCTCCAGGAGCTGCTCGCCCGCAGCGCGGGCGGTGTGGCCGCCGCGGAACGTACGCCGGAACAAGTGCTGGAATCTGTCCTACCGCTCCGCGACGAACGCCTGATTGGAGTAATGCAGCGCGAGCTGGGGGTGTCCGCGGAAGAGGCGCCGCCTGTCGAACAACCGGCGATGCCTGCCGAGCGTCTGACGCCTGAACAGGAGATCGCGAACCGTTTATTGGTCGAACAGCAGGTACGCGAGGCGCCCGCCGCAGAGCCCCAACGGCGAGAACCGGCCTTGCGTTTACCTGGTCGCGGCACGATTGCTCGCGCGTTGGCACGTCAGGCTACGGAACTCGTTGGTGGTCCCGAGGCTCCAACGGTCGCTGAGCGTGTCAGCCACGCAGGTCAGGCCGCAGCACGGGGCCTGACCCGCGGCGCCGCTGGCGTGGGACACGGTATCGCCCTCGGCGCCTTCGTCGCCGAACAGAAGCTCGCCCCGCATTTCTTGGGGTCATTCGCCAAGTACCTGACGAACCCGGACAAGGGACTCAAGGACTACACAACTTGGCAGTATGGTGAGGCTCTGGTCAAGTTCGCCGACGAGCATTTCGCGGGCGATCCGCGACTCCGGGATTCCTTCCTTACGAACACGGTGCCCGAGGCGCTCGGGACGATGGTGGCATTCTTCTTCGGAGGTGGCCTGGGCCGTATGAGCCGGGCAGCCAGACTCGGATTTGCTGGCGAGCGAGGAGCCGTCATGGGGCTCGGCGCCGGCGTCGGGGCTGGGGCAGGGTACGAACGCGCCGTAGCTCAAGGCGCTACAGAAGAAGAGGCTGAATCCGTCGCGATGTGGAACGCCGCCTTCGGTACGACCGAATGGCTGGGTGTTCCCTTGCCGGCCTTCAAGTTGCTCAACCGGCTAGACAAGTCTTCCGGCGGCAAGCTCCGGCAGTGGGTGACCCGTCTCGGCATCCAGGGACTCGTCGGTGGCACCCAGGAGGCGGCACAAGAGTCGCTCCAGCAGTTCCTGGAGAACGCCACCATCCGCCAGATTGTGGACGAGAACCAGCCGCTTTTCGAGGCGATGATTACAGCCGGCGGGGCGGGCGGTATCGTTGGACTCATTACCAACACGATCGCGGCGGCAGTCGGGTTGGGGCGTAGGCGGAAGGTTTCACGTCGTTTCTTTCGTGAAGCGTTTGGAGTCACCGATGAGAAGGTTCCGAATGCCGAGCAGCGCGCGGAGATCGTGGCTCGGCGCCAGCGGGAGGAGACTGCCCGTCAAGCTAACGCTTCCGCCAAGGCAGTGCAAGAAGACCTGCGATTGATGGCTCAGCGGTACAGCGAAGCTACCGGTCGCCCGGTTCCGAACATTACCGTAGTACCACAAGAGGTGTCTGATGCCGGCACAATACGAAGCGATCAAGCAGCGGTTCCTGAAGCTGGGGTACACCCTCAGAGAGGCGAAGCGACGGGCGGCGAAGATATACAACGCCAACCACCCGGCCCGCCCGGTCCACCCGGGGTACCACCGCAAGCGGGGCAAGTAGGGGAGCCTTTCGGTCGGCCGGAGCTGGCGAGCCTCGGAACGGACGAGGCGACTCGGCACATTGTCGATGTCGTCGACGAGATTCGTAAGGCGGCCGGCGTTCCGACCCGGGTCGCTCGGGCAGAGATGGCGGCTGAGGCTAATACTCGACTGGCAGCCGATCCCACTGGCGAGCGGGCACGGCTCGCCGATGCGGCGTCTCAAGGCCGGGCGTTCCATCTGGGAGACACGGTCGAAGCCAAGACCATCATCCGGCAGGACGCGGAGGCGGCGATCGAGGCGGGCGACATCGACGGCATTTTGAACGTGATGGACTTGTCCTGGGCCGTCCGGGACTTTCGCAGCGACGTGGCTCGCGAACTCGGTACGCCCGACACGTCGAAAACGCCCGAAGAACGACGCAAGGCGGCGTTGGCCGAATCGATGCTGACCCCGCCCGAAGCCGAGCGCCTTAAACTCAAGCGCGCGTACGACGAGGGCGACATGAAAACCGCCGAGGAGCTGCGTCGCAAATGGGCGCAGCAGGTGCTTGACCTGCGAGATCAGCTCGCCCTCAACGGCGTCGATCTGGCGGTCGCCAGCCAAGACGAGATCGCCACCTTTCGGGCGATGAAGGCCCTGGCCGCGATGAAAGCTCCGGCTTGGGACAAGGTGTACGAATACTGGCGGAATTCGATCCTGTCCGCGCCGGCCACCCAGGTCGCGAACTTCACCGGCAACCTGGCTAATGCGGCGTGGTATATGTCTATCGAGCGGCTGGCGGCCACCGCGATCAATACCATCGTCCGCGACCCCAAGGGCCCACAGTGGGGCGAGTTCAAACATCTGGCTCGCGGGCTGGTGCTTGATACCAAGGCCGCCCGAGCGGCCTGGCTCCAGGGCGACGTGCACGCCTTCTTCCAAGGCGTTTCGCCCGGCCTACATCGCGGTATCCGCAATTTCTGGAAGAGCTACGTGGCGGAAGTTCCGATTCTTGAGGCGGAAGCCGGACGCCGGGCAGCTCAGAAGGTGGAGGAGCCGACGATCGCGATAGGCGGGCGGTTGGGGGGCGGTATACGCACGCCCCAGCGGACGCTGCTGGCGGTCGACGAGCTTCAGAAGGCGGTGATCGCCGAGATGGAGGTCGGGGCGCGGGCCTTCCGGCGCGGCAAGGCGGCGGGGCTCGAGGGGGACGCTCTCCAGATGTTCATCGCCGAAGAGACGGCGGACATTCAATCTGCTTCATGGGCGGACGCGATCGACGTGGCTCAGAAGCTGGCCTTTCAAGAGGAGCTGGGGCGAGTCGGGAAGGGCATCCTGTTCTTGCGGCGCACGATCCCCGGCCTGCGGTATGTGATCCCATTCGTCACAACCTTGGTCAATATCGTGGCGCGGGGAATCAACGAACTCACTCCGGTCGGTTCGATCGGTGCCCTGCACAAGCTCCAGCGGGCGATCCGCACGGGCGACACGACGGGTCTGAGTGAGAAGCTCGGCCAGCAGCTCCTGGCGTGGTCGATCCTCGCCCTTTTCTGGGACAACGACGAGAACGATCCGTGGATTACGGGGGCGGTCCCCGAAACCCGGCCGGGCCCGCGACGCCTGTCGCGCGAGACATATCCCACCCAATCGGTGAAGATTAGCGGCCGGTGGTGGGAATATTCCCGGCTCCCGGAGCCGTTCTCGACGGCGATCTCGCTCTGTGTCGACGCCGTCAACGCCGTGAAATCCGGCCAGCCGGCCCGCCTGTTGAACGATCCGATCGACGCCCTGCTCGGGCAGATCAAGAACAAGACGTTCATGGCGGGCATCGCGGACATCCTGAACGCCATCGATTCAGACAAGCCGATCGATTCGACTGCCCGCTGGGCGAGCGGTTTCGGGGCGAGCTGGGTACCGAACATCATCCGGGCCAGCGGGCGAGCGACGAAGGACTACATCCCTGAACGTCGCGTCTGGGGCCGCGGCAAGGACTGGTGGGAGCGACTGGGCCGCAGGACGCTTGAGCGAGCCTTCGAGCTGCCCTGGCCGGAAAACCAGCCGGCGTACGACAACTGGGGTCGTGAGGTCGAACGTCCGGGTTCTCCCTATTGGTCCGGGCCACTTACTGATTGGCTGTGGCGGATGATGATCCCCGTCGAGGTCCGCGATCGCGAGCCGCTTCTAGGCCCGCGGGTCATCGCTGCCTGGAACCGCGAGCACCCCGAGGACCCGAGGTACATCTACGAACCACGCCGCCGCGTGACGCTTCTGAAGAAGGAATACGATCTCACCGACGCGGAGTACGCCGAGTACCACCGGCTCTCCGGCGAGATCGCCCGGCGGATGGTCGACTATGCGGCGCCCTATCTTGATCCAGATAACGTCACCGAGTGGCAGGTGGACGTGGTCAAGAAATGGATCAACAAAGGGCGCGCTATGGCCCGGAAGCGCCTGGCTCGCCAGTGGATGGAGGCCCGCGGCCTGATTCGCCCGCGCGTCGCAAAATAAGCCACATTTCTCCCTTGCGTCGGTGTAGACACGGTGTATACTTGTAGGGATGGGAAGTATATACGACGAGGGCACGACGATCCGCGTGACGGCCTTGACGCTTTCGCGCGTCAAGCGGATCGCGAAATGGATGGAAGAACATGCGCGCGATCGACCCCGACCGACAAGCTGGCCAGAGGCGGTTGCCTACGCCGTGCGTACCACAGAGCGGGCGATTCACAACAAGAAGCGTCAGCCGTCTGGCCAGGATCAAGCGTGCGGTTGAGGACGGGACTTATCTGGCGCTTTGGCCGACCTACGCTAAGGAGCTGGCTTGCGCTATGACCCCGGGGTGGACTACCGAAGATCAAATGAGCAGCAAGCGCGAACTTGAACGGCGAGTCGAAGAGCTGGAGACCGCAAACGAGTGCTTGCGGACTCAACTCGCCGAAACCGAAGAGGTGCTGGCGGAATGCCGGGCGGAGAACGAGGCATTGGGCACGCGGCTGACTGAACTAGTAAGACGAGTGATTCCGTCAGGTTGATGACGAGATTAGAAGAGCTACATTTCGACGAAGCGGAGCATCGCTACTGGCTGGGCGATCGCGAACTTCCCAGTGTTCACCGGGTCATGCAGGACGCGGGCCTGTTCGACGATACATGGTGGACTGAGCAGGGGCGACGTAACGGCCAGTTCATCCATGCGGCTTGTGAACTCCATGACCGCGGCGAGTTGGATGAAAGCCGATTGCCCGCCGACAAGCGTCCTTATCTGGTGGCATGGAAGCGGTTCGTCGAGGACAACGCCTTTCGGATTATCGAGATCGAACGACCAGTCCATGATCCTTGCGGCTTCGGTTACGCCGGTACCCCTGACCGGGTGATTCTACGCAACGAGGGGCATGAGCATTGGATCATCGAGATCAAGCGCGGCGCGAAAGTGCCCGCTTACGGCGTGCAGACCGCGGCTTACGCATGGGCGCACAACGCCTGCCGGCCGCCGGAGATTGACCCGGTAGCGTTCTACCGTGCGGCAGTCTATCTCGGCGAAACGGGCACGTATCACCTGGAGGAACACACGCTGGCTCAAGACTACGAAGTCTGGTTTGCGGCGTTAAAGTTGTACTATTGGAGGTACAAGTATGTCAGGCGCGCACGCCATCACGGTCCCCTTTCCTGAAACTGGCGAGCTTCGTTCGCGGTCGGATTTGATCCTCTCGCGTGCCCAGTCGCTGGTGATCGACAGCCCAGGCGCTTTCGAGCAGACTTCGCAAGACCTAAAGCTGCTCCGGGCTCACCGCCAACGAATCAAGGAGGCTTTCGAGGAGCCGAAGCGGGCGGCCCATGCCGCACACAAGGCGGTCGTGGACGCAATCAAGGAACACGATTCGCCGCTGCTTCAGGCTGAAACGATCATTATGAAGAAGTTGCGGGGCTTCCGGGCGGAGCAGGAGCGCGTCCGCCGCGAGAAGGAACAGGCGATACGGAAAGAGCGGGAAGCCCAGCAGCTCGCCGAACAAGAACGCCAAGCGGCGCTACTGAAGCAACAAGGCCGCGAAGAGGAGGCCAGGGCGGTCGAAGACGCGCCCATCGTCGTGGCTCCGCCGACCCTGCCGCCTGAAGTGCCTGAGGTCAAGGGCGTGCAATACCGGAAGATATGGAAGTGGCGGCTTCTGGACGCCGAGGCGGTGCCGCGCCAGTGGCTCATGCTGAATGAGAAGTTGATCAATGCCCATGTTCGGGCCACTAAAGGTGCCACGCGGATACCTGGAATCGAAGTCTACGAAGACGACACTGTTGCCGTCAGCGCAAAGGAGGCATAATGGCTGCTCAACCCCAATCACAAACCCCCGCGGCAGCTCGGGCGGCGACCGCACCTCGCAGGGCGGCGCCCCCGCGAAACCGCAAAGAGGCGTTCATGGAAATCCGCAAGATGCTGAACGACATGAAGCCGCATTTCCTGAAGGCGTGTCCGTCGATCGACCCGGAGCGGGTAGTAATCGTCACGGAAAGTGCCCTCCGGGCGACACCGAAGCTGCTCAACTGCAACCCCCGTTCGATTCTAACGGCGGTATTAACCTGTGTGCAGCTCGGGCTTGAGCCGGACGGGGTGGCGCAATATGCCCACCTCGTCCCCTTCAAGAATACGTGTAAGCCGATTTTCGGCTATCGCGGATTGATACGCTTGGCCCTCCAACACGAAGACGTGTTAAACTTCTTACCTCCGCAGATGGTCTACACCAAGGACGAGTTCGATCCGCATTTGGGCACCCAGCCGTACATTGTGCATAAGCCCCATTGGCAGGGTCCCCGCGGCGACATCGTTGCCGGCTACGCAGTGGCGCATCTCCGTAGCGGCGACCGTCCGTTCGTGCACATGTCTATCGGTGATCTCGAGGAGGTGCGCGATCAGGCTCTGGCGAAGGCGTTCGACAAAGAAGACTCTCCTTGGACAAAACATCCCGTCGCGATGTACCATAAAACCCTGGCGCGTCGATTAGTCAAATGGTTGCCGTCTTCGGCGGCAGCACAGACGGCGGTCTCTCTCGATGAACTCGCCGAAGAGGGACTCAGCCAGGCCATGCACGAGGAGAACATCGCACAAACGCTGGACACGATAGACCTGTCAGGCTATGCGGCGCCGACGGACGAATCTCCGGCAGCCCCGGCTCCGGCCGCCGACGCGCAATCCGCGGCGGAAATGCGAGACGCTCTCCGCAAGGCGCCCGCAGCTTCCCCGCCGGCGGCGGCCTCACCGGCAAGCCCCGCAGCAGAGGCGCCTGTCCCGGATATGCCGCCGTCCTCGATCATGGATGGCATCCCCGAGGTTCCCGCCCCGACGGTGCCGACGCAAGCTCCCCGGGCGGAACCGCGACTCGAACCACCGCCGGGGCAATTGTTCGAGGACATACCGTTCGACACTACCGAGCCGCCAGATTGATATGGTCAGTTTCACAATATCGCAAGGAGGTGATGCGCCATGGACAATTAGGTTTAGGTGCGGGGAAACTCTGGCACCTGTGCTCGTCGGGCCGTTCGTCACCACGGTAACGGCTCGACGAAGGGGCCGCAACCATCGGAAGGGGGCAATGTGATGTTGCCGGCAGTCTGACACCCTGCCGCCGGTTCGACTCCGGCGCGGCCCGTGGGGGCACGCAAGTCACCAGTAGTTCTGGTACCCCTCCTCGAACTATTGGCCCGACCGTTTACCAACGTGCCCCCTTTTTTTGTTTTCCTGGGGCATTGTAACTGGAACATGAGCAACAAGGCTAAGCTGCGTTGGAATGCCGTCATCAGGTTCCGCAGGTCGCGCATTAAAGCCTGCCAGCACACGGACTACACCAGGATCAATGACGGGCAATTCGTGTGCAAGCAATGCGGGGCGCTCGGCGAAAGGCACAAACGTAGGGACGCAACGAGGATTAAGTGGGAATCGGAGTAACGAAGATGCAACGGTTGATCGAAGGTGGGCAGGGCCGAACGGCGAAAGAGACGCGGTTCGCAGGATTGGTTGCCAGCGCGTGCTTGGGCTGTCTTTGTCTGGGGACTTGCCTGCTGGACAAGCCGCCGGACCAGATCGCTAAACCTGCGTGGTGGGTAATCCAGGGCTGGGATGATCCAGTTGACCCGGACCAGCCGGTGGGCGTGGAGCCCGATACCAGCGATCCGCCGGCTGGCGGGCCGGAAGAAATTGGCGAGTAGCGGATTGGTAACGAGGGGCACGGGCAGCGGAGCCCTGGCGGATGCATGATGGACCGTGCATAGCCTACCAGCAAGCGCCACCCGGTTCGTACCGGGGTGCCCCAGTAAAGAAGACGCAAGATGTACTGTACACGATGCCAGGGGACAGGGTTTCTAAATACCCACCAGCTCCCGCCCGACATGGCTGAGAGCGGAGTGGATGCAATCCGTGGCTGGATAGCGTCCCATGTAAATCATGATGTTCAGGTTTGCGATTGCTGCGGCAATGGAGAGGATTGGTATGGGACGCCAGGAGAGCATTATGGAGACGATGACCCTCAAGGCCCGGGCGGTCCTTACGAGTACAACGGCGGACTGGCGGAGTGTCACTGATGGCGCACAGTGAAACGGGTTGGGCGATCATTTATGGTGACCGCTTCCTCGACCCCAGTCCTACAGGGGCTTTGCTGGGAGTGTTCAAGACGCAAGAGCTTGCCAGTACCTATCTTGGCTGCGCAGAAGTGCCCGAGGATGTGGATGTCCGTCTTGTCCGCGTCCGGGTGGAGGTGATTGATGAGTGAGAAGAAAGAAGAAGCCTGGGCAATTTGGCGGGAGTTGCCAGAGGATCGCGAAGACGGATTCTACAGTAGTACGGGATTGCGGATATTCCGCAAGTATGCAGATGCGGTTGCGAATTATGACAACCTTCAACGCAGCCGGCTTGCCGGCTGGGAATATACTATCGTCCGCGTCCGGGTGGAGGTAATCGATGAGTGAGAAACCTGAGGCGATGACTGCGACGGAGTTTGCCTGGTTGCAGGCGCATTGCCCGGAAAATTTCGACGCGATGAGCAAGGACGTAATCGAACAAATCATGGTAGCCCTGAACGAGCGGGAACAGGCCCTTGGCAAAGAGCAAGGCGACGCTCGCGACCAAAACGAACTCGTGGAGCGACTAACGCAGGGCATTAGGATCATGGTTGAGCGGGCCAACCGAGAACGCTGGGAGAAGGAACGGGACCGGGAGCATTTCTGCCGGTACTTGGCGGCGATTGCAGGTGGCGTTTCATCGGTTGTAGCCATACCGATTAACGAGGGGCAATGGCCTGAGTCTACGATGGAATGGATGACTGACCATGCCAAGCGGCTACTTGCTGCCGAGGAGGCGGTGTTTGAGGAGGAGGA
>Ga0180433_10000936_pt1 | contig 49479 bp, 49 predicted proteins | sample SS_ome_8_FD_132980 | JGI IMG/M metagenome (GOLD analysis project Ga0180433, IMG submission 132980) | Hypersaline lake sediment archaeal communities from the Salton Sea, California, USA - SS_1_D_1 metaG | ecosystem: Environmental > Aquatic > Non-marine Saline and Alkaline > Hypersaline >...
ATATCCCATTTCAGCCATGACTAATTCCTCCATTTTTTAATTTTGTTATTAAATTACTTATAAAATGGAAAATATTATATTAAAAGTCAATAAAAAAATTGATTTTCTTAATTTTTTCTTACACCATAAAAAAACTGGGCTAACAGAATTCCAAGTGAATTTGCAAGTATATCACCTGCAGATGCTATTCTCCCAGGTATAAAACTTTGATGAAATTCATCTAATACTCCATAAAAAAAACCCATCATAAAAACAATAAAAAATCGATACCGTAAATTAATATTTAAACTGCTGTAGGATCTTTGAAGAAAAAATCCAAATACACCAAACTCTAAAAAATGAAAGAGTTTATCCATTAAAGAAAATCCCATATCTGGCACTGTTATTCGTGGAATTGAAGATAAAATAAATATTAATAATGCAATAAAAATCGTCGGGCCATGAATCCATATAAATTTTTTCATCTTATCTCCTTTTCTTTTTTTATTTTAGATTGTTTATAATCTTAATTATTTTGAATAAAATTTGCAAGATTTTTTACTTGATTGATAATATATTTTATATTATTTTAAAAAGTCCAATTTCCATAACAAATGAGATAATTTTGAATAATTTAAATAAAAGATTTGAAATAAATGATTTAATCAAAAAGGCACTACAAGGTGATGAGCAAGCCTATGCTAAGCTTTTGCAAAGATATAAAAATGGAATATTCAGAATGATTTATCAGATGATTAAAAATAAAGAAGAAACTGAAGATATAGTACAGGAAACCTTTATCAAAGCCTTTAACTCACTTGAAAGTTATAATTCAAAATATGCCTTTTCCACCTGGCTTTACAAAATAGCGTATAATCATTGTATTGATAAACTGCGAAAGAAAAAATTGAAAACACAATCTCTGGACAAACCAATTGAACTAAAAGAAGGTACAGTAAAATTTCAAATTAAAGATGAAAGATACAACCCTGAAAAATCTGTAATTTTAAATGAAAAAAAGAATAAAATTGATATCACCATTAATTCACTTCCAAGCAAATACAAGAAAGTCATTATATATAGACATCACAAAGATAAATCATATGAAGAAATCAGTAAAGAATTAAATATCCCTCTGGGTACTGTAAAAGCGCGGATTTTCAGGGCTCGTGAATTATTGAAAAAGAAATTAAAAGAAAATCATTATATATAACATCTTTGGCAAATCAACATATTCTTTTTTGAGGGGATCAAAGTGCACTTAATTTCTCTTTAATTGCTGCAGCAAATAAAGGTATCATTATTTCATGATGCCCAGTTATTTTATAACTTTTTCCGCCTTTAGAAATTGGTCTTTTAAGCACATTCTCATTTATCCTGTAATGATCATTCATGTCAAAACATGCTGTTGTGAATCCTTCCACTTTACCATAAATATTTCTTGCTACACTTAATGCTTTTACAAAAACCTCAGGTAACATAACAGCAGATCCGAACAACAAAACAACACTTTTATTATCAAGTTTTGAAACTAATTCAGCTAATATACGAAAATCTCGCAGACTTGTCTCACCTATAGCGCTGCCTTCAGCAGCAGGGTGCTGATGAACAATATCAGTACCTAATGCAACATGAATTGTAGCAGGAATCCCTCTTTTATAAGCCTGAGCAATTATACTGTTATTGATATAAGGAGGTTCTTTTTCTTTAATATAATTTCCGGCAGCTTCACCAAATCCTATTTTATTCTGTTGACCTTTCTTTGCTATTGTATTGACGATATCAGCTGTTTCTTTAGCCATACCAAACATACCAGTCTTCAATGCCAAACCTACATCTTCGGAGGTTTTACCAAAAAAAGCAAGCTCAACATCATGAATACAACAAGCGCCGTTCATTACCAAACCTTGTATCAGATCATTTTCCATGAGGTCAATAATCACTGGATTTAATCCTGTTTTAATGACATGAGCCCCCATCATTAAAATCACAGGACTTGAGCTACTCTTAGCTGAAATTATTTTCCCGCTTAATTCCTCTAAATCTTTACTTTTTAGAATATTGGGTAAACTATCCCAAAATTCCTTAAAAGTAGATCCTGGTGATATCGGATTTGCATTCTGATCTATACTAACTTTACTGTTTCTCTTATCAATTGAGGTGGTCTTAATTTTAGTTAAATCAATTTCTTTATATTTACCCATTCCCATTACTCCCTCCTGAATTAATTGTTTATAGTATTTAATACTACAAATGTACTGTATTCAGAACCGCTCACTTTTTTCCTTAATTGAAAGTACTTAATGCTGATGTATATAATCATATCCCCTGTGCCCTTCTATCCTTATATCCATTTATTCTGTTTTACACTTAGACTCTAACAAACCACAGACAGTCGCCTGCTGAATATGAATCTGTTTGTGATCTTCTTAACCACGATCTCTAGATCTTACTGACTTCAGTCCTCCGACCACTGGCTTTTAAACAATACAATTCTCAACTCAAAATTTCAAGAAAATTAGAGCTCTCTTATTCTCCTCCCAGTTTATAAGATTTTAAACGTACATCAATTGAACCAATTGGGAGTTTACTTTTCATAAGAACAGGCATGCGTCGTTTATCATCAGTCAGCCAAATTGCCAGTCTTCCCTCTCGATTAAAAATGCCTTCTTCTCTCATAACCGGCTCAATAATAATACAATCAAATTCTCCGGCAGGAACTTTAATCCGGTCTTTTTTATGTACCAGTATTTTTAACGGATATATTTTTCCATCACCAAAATTATCTATATCAAAAGAATTTCTTACTTCTAAAGGAACAGTACGAACAAAGTAAAATGAAGAAAGAACACCCTGAATATAAAGAGGAGCATCTATAGTATCTTTAGTATTCTTTTTCTTATAATAAATCTTTCCCTTAGTCTGATCATAATCAACAAATTGGTCTGTTTTGTATGATCCCTCCCTTAAATGTTTACTGAACTTCCAGGGGAACAAACCTTCCATATCAATAAAGGTTTCAATTCTATCTCTTACTTTATAAAATGTGTCTACAAATTTAGTTGATCGTGCTGTTGTTACTATATGATAACAAGGACGACCTTTTACCGTTTGAGTATCTGGAATACTCATAGTTGCGGTCCCGGCTACCAGTGGACCAAACGCAACTTCAAATACTAACTGTTCGCCTTTTTGAAAAGCGTTGTTTTCAATGTTAGGAAAAACAATTGTATCATTTTTATTATTATTTTTTTCAACTTTTTGAGAACTTATAGTAAATCCAAAAATCAATAAAAGAATCACAAATAACTTCATAGTCATAACCCTTATAACTTCAATTTGCTTCAGAAATTTTTGATATTTCTAATATTATACGGTATATTTCTTTTTTTAGTTCCTTATAACATTCACGGTAGGTTTCCAGCCCGTATCCTATAGGATCATCAATTTCTCCTCCCTTAGCATTCTCTCCAAAATTCTTTAACAAATATACCTTTTCTTTAGAAAAAGGGAAAAACTTAGTGATGAATTTTTTATGTGATTCTTCCATTACGAGAATTACATCGGATGATTCAATTAATTCTCGATTAATTAATTTGGACCGATGAGAAGATATATCAACTCCATTCTCTACTGCAACCATCAGAGAATAATTTGCAGCAGATAGTCCAGCTGGTGCCATAATACCTGCAGAATCAGCCTCAATATTTTCAATGTTATGCCTTTGAATATAATCTTTTAGAATACCCTCAGCCATTGGACTTCTGCAGCTGTTTCCCGTACAGACAAATAAGACTTTGTAATTTTTATTGCTCATTATATTTCTCTATTACCTGATATATTTGTGATCTTAGTATAGCTCCTTCTCTTTTTACTTTAAGATCTTTGCCACTAACATCAAGAATTGTAGACGTCAGTTCTTTATTTCTGGGACCGGAATCGATAATTATATCTATGCCTGAACCAAAATATTTCTTTAACTCTTTAGCCGATGTTGCTGGTTTACATCCGGTAGGATTTGCACTGGTCGAAACAAGAGGTTTTTTAAATCTCTCTAATAAATGCTTGCATACCGGATCAGAAGAGATCCTTAAACCTATAGTACCTTTCCCGGCATTTAAAAGTTCCGGAACTGACTCGGATGCTTTAAAAATTATTGTTAATGGGCCGGGCCAGAAGGCATTCATCAACACCTCCGCAACTTCAGGAATATCTTTTGTTAGTTTATGTACTGTTGATGTATCATCTATCAGAACAATAAGAGGTAAAGAATAATATCTCCCCTTAAGTTTATAAATTTTTTCGACTGCTTTTGTATTATAAGCATTACAGCCGAGTCCATAAACAGTCTCAGTAGGGTATCCTATTACAGCACCCTTTATTAAACTGTCAATAATATGTTTCAAAGCAGATTCAGATATTTTATGTTCAATCAATGTATAATAATCCATACTTTTTCACATGTGTACATTATATAAACAGTTTAAAAATATTAAACATACAGAAAATATTCTAACAACATCAATTATTTTTTATTATTGTTCATAATATCAACATCAATATCAATATCATTAAATTGCATGTTATATAATTTTTTATAAAGTTTGCAACTCTTTAATAATTCATTGTGCGGACCTGAATCAATTATCTCACCATCATGTAAAACAACTATTTTATCTGCATGCATTATGGTGGAGAGACGATGAGCAATGACAAGAGTGGTTCGATTTTTCATAAGATTATCAATCGCTTCCTGTACAAGCCTTTCAGACTCAGTATCCAGAGAAGAAGTGGCTTCATCTAAAATTAAAATTGGAGGATTCATTACCACAGCTCTGGCAATGGCTACCCGCTGTTTCTGCCCTCCGGAAAGCAGAACTCCTCTGTCTCCGACTATAGTATTATATCCATTTTCCATCTGCATAATAAAGTCATGGGCATTAGCAACGTTAGCTGCATTTATAATATCTTTCTCACTAACCGAATCACTTCCATATGAAATATTATACTTTAGGGTATTATTAAAAAGTATTGGTTCTTGGGATACCATACCAAATAATTTTTTTAAAGATTTATTCTGAATCTTACGTATATCAACAGAATCGATGGTTATTTTCCCTTTACTTACATCATAAAATCGAGGAATAAGATCTACTAAAGTGCTCTTTCCGGCTCCGCTTAATCCCACAAAGGCCACGATCTCACCTTTTTTAATGGTTAAATTAATATCTTTGAGAACATAATTATCTTTATTATAACTAAACCAAACATGATCCAGTACAATTGAATTGTTAAAACTTTTTATCACACCAGCATCAGGGGCATCATAGATTTTAGGTTTAGTATCAATTATATTGAATATTCTCTCAGCAGCAGCAAGCCCGGATTGAAAATTGCTGAAAACACCGGTTAATGCTTTCAAAGGCTGAAACATTGAAAACAGAATGACAATAAAACGTATAAAATCTTCTGGGGCAAGCCCTTTGCCTAATAAAACCTGCGAACCGCCATAAAAAAGCAAGATAATAGCAGTAGTCACTCCCAGGGTTTCGTTCAAAGGAGACGTGAGTTTTTCTAATGATTTCTGTCGTACAATTAATCGATAATACTTCTTGGTTGCTTTTTTAAATCTGTCTATTTCAAATTTTTCAGTTGCAAATGCTTTTACAATTCTTAAAACAGACACTGTCTCCTGTAAAATAGAAATGAATACTGCAGTCTGTTTATAGGTTCTGTGACTCTTTCTTTTAATGCTTTTACCAATCTCTGAAATCAAAAAAGCCATAACAGGTGAAATTACCAGTACTAACAGAGTCAACTTCCAGCTGATAATGAGTAAAGCCACACCAAAGAGAAAAATTTGTATAGGGGAGACAATAAATTTACCCAGCCCCTTAATCATAACATTACTTAATACCCGTATATCATTAATAGCTATTGATGAAATCTCACCTGATCTGAATCTGTCATAAAAGCTCAGTGACAATTTTTGTAAATGTTCGTATAAATTATTACGCAATAAATTTACTATGCGGTAATTAAGACGTACAATAAATATATTCTTTAGATAATCAAACAGATTCTTCAGTAAAAAAGCAGCAAAAATTAATATACAGACAATCTTTAAGGATTTTAATTTAGAATCACGGCTAATTAGTTTTCTGGTAGATCTTTTTATATATTTATTTAAATTAAATTTCTCTTTTAATGAATTTATATTTTGTCGTTTATCAATATCAGTCTGTCCGGTATCTACTTTACTTATCTTATTACTAGATTCTTCCACAGCTGTAGCCGAAGGAGAAAAAATGCTTTCAATAAAAGTTGCTGACAGCCAAATTGCAACTAAATTAAAAAAAGCAAAAAGAATCGAACAGATTAAAGCTGCAACAATTAATGTTTTAACAGATTTTAAATATTTCAGAACTCTTTTAAATACTTCCATATTATCTCAATTATGTTGTTCTATTTACAGCATTATCAATCTTTAAATATTGATTGAGCAATCTTTAAATCTTCCGGAGTATCAATTTCCCACCATTTCTTATTCCCTGTCTTTAACCCTTTAAAAGGAATATTCTGTTCAATTGCTTCTTTGATGATCAATTCATAATAAGAATTCACATTGCCATCTTTAATATGCTTTTGTAATTTTTCACAGAAATAATTATCTGAAAATTTTTTACTGATCTTATAAAAATTCACTGTTTTGTAAGCATCAGAATAATCAAACAGCTCTCCCTGTTCTCTTTTTAAAAACATAGACTCAACCATATCATTTTCATATAGTTTCACAACTGTGCCATTCATTTGAGAATTAAACTTATCAATTAAAATGACATTTTCTGATTTTTCCTGTATTAAACTATTGATGATTCCTTGTTCAAAAAAAACATCAGCTTCAAAAAGCAAAAAATCTTCATGTAAATACTTTTCTGCCAGCCAAAGTGAATAGATATTATTTGTTTTATCATAAATATCATTTCTGATATATATTAAATTAATTTTATTCCCGAATTTTTTATGTAAATACTTTTCAAAATCATCAGCTAAATACCCGGTAACTACTATAATATTGTTAATTTTATTATTTATTAAAGCTTTTATAAGGTTGTCAATGATCGCAATATTATTAATCTCTGTCATAGGTTTAACTTGATCCGCACTGTATTTTCCTAAACGTTTCCCCCTCCCGGCTGCTAAAATTATTGCATTTCTAATTTTTCTCATGATTTTTCCTTTTTATCTAAACGTTGTTCAACTATTTTCTTTACTCGGTAAGCTGATCTACCATCAGTATATGAAAAAATATATTCTTTATCTCTTTTAATATGTTTTGTCCTCTCCTTTGAAGGATGCAAGGACTGCTCGACTAATTGTCTTAAATCATCTCCGGGATTATAATGAATAAAAGAATTATTAAGCCATTCAGAAGTTTTATTCTCCAGCATTGAGGCCCCATCCCGATATGTCTGTACTTCATCCGGTAAATTAACAATTATTCCACATCTTTCCAAGGCCAAAAACTCATTAATCACACTGGATCCATCACTTATCATAGTATCTGCAATAAACATATAAGGTAAAATATTATGTTCTTCCGGTCCAATCAGATGTAAATCTGGATATTTTGTCATCTTTCTTTCAAAAAATCTATGCTGAGAATGTGGTGCATATTTTCCTTTCCAGCTGTAAGGATGCAGTTTTACAACGATTCTGTACTTATCAGTAAGTGAAATAATTTGATCTCCAATCATAAATATTGAAGTTGGTTTATAGGAAGGAGCATACAATACTATTTTTTTATCATTAGGAAAAGAAAATTTATCCATTAATTTCTCTTTATTATAATATCCATTAAAAAATTTATCCAGCTTAGGTAATCCGGTGATATAAATATCATGAATTTTATCCAGACCATATTTCTTAAATTTCTCTTGCCTGTACATACCCTCTATAAAACAAACATATTTTGTTTTCTTTTGCTTTAAAAGATGCCTGTATCGCAATGTTTTTATTCCCGGTCCATGATCCAGGTTACATAATAATGCATTACCGAAACGTTCTGGGTTTTTTACCTGTGCTCCGCAAAAAACTGCATCAAAATTGCCAGTGGTTTCTGCTATATTATAGCCGTCATCTTTGAATCGTCTTCCTATCTTTCTTGCCTGTGACTTTAAAAATATTTTTAAAATTCTTTTTTGATTTTTACCAGCTTTTATATAAAGATCATATTTATCATCTTTGCTGAACTCATTATATACTGGTTCCAGACTTGACCAGTAATATTCCTGTTCAATATAGAATAATATTTTTTTCGTACTTTTAGTCATATATCTCCCTTACTATTATATTAAATATAATAATTTCTATTGAAAAGTAAATTATTATACGTTTATTTGACTGTTTGAGCCTTTTTTAAGAATAGATGATCATATACACCATGAATAAGTGAAAATAATATTCCATATAACAGTAATTCAATTGTAAAAGACTGACCAGTACAAATATGATAGAAGGATTGTTCCACGCTAACTATGAGTAAGATAATAATGATTGTAAAAGACAGTTTATATTTAGAAGAAAACTGACTGATTAAAAATCCAAGCGGAAAAAATATTAAAAAATAAAAACATATTCTTGAAAAATAAGATATTCCCAGTCCAAATATACAGGGAAGATAGTGAATATCTGCCCGTATCAAGTCAGGTGCAGGTTTCCCGTCCAGAAATACTCTTTCTGTCCCATGATCAAACACAGCAGTAATATGATGTATATCCATATCTCCTAAAACTGAATAAGAAACAAGATTTATTTTTGAACCATTCAATCCTGTTAATGGAGTTCTTACTCGAAGATGAATATCCTGCCCGTTCTGGCCGAGAGTAAAATTTCTTCTGTTCGGGTTTATGGAAAGGGATATTATACGGGCCGGACCCGTCTGAGTTACATCCAGGGTTCTGAACCAGACTTCAATACTCATTTCTGAAGTGGATTGTAATATATTAATCAGTTTTTCCGTATCATTTATACTTTGTACACGGGAGTTTCTGTTAAACCTGATCCCCTGATTCTCAATCCAGATAATATTTTCTGCCTTTAGATTAACTGAACTCCCTGTATCCATTTTATCATAAATAATGTTTCCTGATCCCTCACTGAAATCATATAATAATACCAGACCAGATCCTTTCCTTTGATTTACTGAAGTTGATTCATAATCCAGTCTGTATAATTTCTCAACCTCACCATAAGATAGTCTTTGATTATAAAGTGCAACACTAAAAATCTCACCTTTCCAGGGACGATCAAAAGTTGCTTCATTTCCCAGAAGCAGAGGATAAGATGTATTCCAGTTTTTCACTGTATTACGGCGGTAGGGATAATACAGTATAATAAAAATGAAGAAAATATACATAACAAGTAAAGATAACCGAAAAAGCCGCTTATTCCATATTCCGGAAATATATGTTTCTGTTTTATGGCTGATATAGCTGTTTTTCATTGCCTGAAAACCAAGCACAGTGCCAAGCATATTCGAAATAACATCCCAAAAAGAAGTAAAACGATCAGTAAGAATCTGTAAAACTTCAATACAAGTACTAAGCAATATGCCTAAAACTACAGGAATATAAATAACCGTCTTGTGTCTATGAATAAAATTCTTTAAAATGTAGAAAAGTAAAACACCAAAAGGAATAAACAGAATGATATTCAGAAAAAAATCAAACAAATCAAGCTGAAACAGCAAAGCTATTTGCTTTGAAAGAGAATAGGAAAAATATTTTTCCCAGGCAAGCAGAGAAAATTCAAAAGGCCTTAGAGTGATACTGCCCAGATATAACAAATAAATAATTAAAAAATAAATAGATTTATACCTCAATACCGGGTTGTCATTTTTATTATGCAAACGTATTCACCTTTTCTTTTTTAAATGGTTTAACTAAAAAATAATCTATCCAGCTTACTGCAAGTATTTACTGATAAAATCTCTTTATCTCTTTGTTAATACAACCCCCTGCCAATAATAGTATCACCAAATTTTTTCTTTAGGACATCTACTGCTTCCGTAGCTTTCTGACGTCTTTTACTTTCACTATCAAAAAGAGAAAGTTGATGTTCTGCATCCGGCTTCAACTGTGACACACCTACACCCAGCAACCGTACAGGCTGCCCTATAATATCTAATTTTTCATACAGCAACCTAACTTCCCTGAATATTGTTTCACTTAAATTAATCGGATCTGAAAAAGTAGAATGTCTTATCAATGTGGTAAAATCAGAAAGTCTTGCTTTCAGGAAAACAGTCCTTCCATGATAATTATTACTGCGTAGACGATATCCGACTTTTTCGGAAAGTCTGAGTAATGTCGTTCTTATTACTTCCGGATCAGTCTGATCATGAAGAAAAGTCTTCTCGTTACTAACAGATTTAGCTTCAGTATGATTTTTAACTTCTCCGGAATCAAGACCATGAGCATATCTCCATAATTCAATACCATTATTACCAAAAACTTTCATCACATCTTCTTTAGTTAAAGAAGCAAAATCTCCTATAGTTTCAATACCCAGATTCTTCATCCTCATTTCTGTTTTCTTACCAATACCCCAGAGACATCGTATAGGCAGAGGAGATAAAAACTCTGTTATATTATCTGGTTTTACCACCACAAAACCATCCGGTTTTTCCAGATCAGAAGCTATCTTGGCAATGAGTTTATTTGGTGCAATACCAACCGAAGCAGTAAGTTTTTCTTCTGCTTTTATACGTGCCTTGATCTCTCTGCCGATGTCCTCCGGCTTCCCTTTTAGTCTGCCGGTACCAGTTACATCCAGAAAAGCTTCGTCAAGACTGATCGGTTCAATCAGAGGAGTGTACTCTCTGAAAATCTTCATTATTTTCCGACTGACTTCACCATACCGGTAACCATGAACAGAAACAAAACAGCCATGGGGACATAATCTATATGCCTGAGAAATGGGCATTGCGGATTTGATTCCGAATTTTCTGGCTTCATAGGAAGCTGCTGAGACTACTCCTCTTCCTCTCCCCTGTCTGGGATCAGCACCAACAATAACCGGCTTTCCTCTTAATTCAGGATTATCCCTCTGCTCAATGGAGGCAAAAAAAGCATCCATATCAATATGTATGATGTTTCTGGTCTTCATCTGATCTCACATATTTAATAAGGAACAGGAAAATCAGTAAATTATATAAGGTTCACTACGACTAACAAAAAATTTAGGTAAATGAGGATATATACTAAATACTCCGGATACTCCTCTTTTATCCTGCTTTTTTTTTATAAATTATTTGATTTTCAAAAAAAAATATGTATAATAGACCCCTCTTAATCTCCCTTGGTCAGGGGAGTTTTTATTGTGATATTATTTTTGAAAATCATTCTGTCCGCAGATAATATCTGCTGACTTTTGACAACTGGTTACTGGCCTCTGACATCTGAACGCTTACATCCTTAAGTTCTCAAGTTCTCATGTTCTAAAGCTCTTAAGCTCTGTTTTTTCCTTTTTCCTTTTTCCTTTTTCCTTGTATCTTGACTCTTGCATCTTGCTTCTTACTAACTCCTGTCCGGGCCTTCAGGCTTTTTCACTTCCTCAGGAGGATTCTTTTCCAGTTTTTCTAATATATACTGAACTGCTTTTTCAAGCATTGGTTCTCTTCCTTCCTGAATCAGAGTAGGATCATCAAATACTTCAATATCAGGTTTAACACCATAATATTCAACATCCCACTCTCCATCTGTATTAACATAGGCAAATGAAGGAACTGCCATCCCGCCACCATCTATAAAATGCGGACTGTAACTGTACCCTATTAAACCGCCCCAGGTAGTTTTACCCATGAGAGGTCCTAAATCCATTTTTCTAAAATAGGCAGGAAAAGCATCTCCTCCGGATGATGACCGCCCATTTATCAGCATTATTTTAGGTCCTTCATGAGCTCTCATAGGGGTTGAATAAAGAGGAAGATTTCTCTGTGCCCAATAATTCAGCACCGGATGAGACATATCAAATACCATGGGTGAAGGAATTGATCCTCCTCCGTTATATCTTTCATCGATAATAAGTCCATCCTTGACAAACTGTTCCTGCCATCCTTTATAAAAAGATTCAAACCCGTTAAAAGAGGTATTGGGGACATAAATATATCCTACCCTTCCTCCAGAAAGACTGTCTACTATTTTTCGATTCTTTTCTATCCACTGCAGATGACGAAGCCCCAGTTCTGATTCTATAGGTCGTACCTCTACAGTTCTTGAACCCTCAACTGTAGGTTTGATATTTAATCTAAGCTGGACAGTTTTATCAACTTTATTTTCCAGATATTTATAAGGGTTATCATCTGTTGTTATGATATTATTGTCAATACCTATTAGATATTCACCTTCCCCAACATGTATACCACTTTCTGTTAAAGGAGAACGTAATGCCTGATTCCAGTTTCTTCCGGGAAAAATATTATCGATTTTGTAAAACTTACCCTCACTGACAAACTCACATCCTAAAAGTCCAACCTTTATTCTATCCAATTCAATATTATCACCTGAATGCACATAACAATGACCTGCATTAAGTTCTCCTATGAGCTCACCAATAATATAATCCAGATCAGAACGAAGTACTGCATGGGGGACAAGTACAGAATATTTATCATACATCTTATACCAGTCTACTCCATGCATACCAGGATCATAGAACCAGTCTCTCATTATTCTCCAGGCATCCCTGAAGATCTGCTCATACTCAACAGACGGGTCAACCTTCAAAACCAGATCCTTTAAATCCATTTTACCTGTACCAGGTTTTTGATCTGAAGCAACTGGGATGATCCCATACATATCACCGCTTCTGTAAACAATATTTTTCTTATCTGAACAGAGATAATAACCCCGTATATTTTCCATAATTAATGACTCTTCTCTTTTCTCCATATCGAATTTGTAAAGATTATTATCTCTGATATAGAGAATACCGTCATCAATAGTATTGAGAGCTCTGTAACGTCCGGTCTTAACCGGCAAAGCTTTAACTCTGTCTTCAAATCCTTTAATGTCAATTTCAATTGCTGATTCTTCTTTACTATCTTTTTTATTATTTTGTTTTTCATCTTCTTTTACTTCATCACTTCTGGGGGTAAAAGGATTTTCCATATCAAATCGCAAAGTGCCAACATAAATTTTTGCATCAAAATTTCTGTCTCCCCAGTTATAGTCTCTGTTGGAAATAAAATAAATATAATCTCCTTTACATCCGAATAGCGGACCGTAATCATCTCTGGGGTCTGCTGTTAATTGAATGTTCCTTTTATTTTCAGTGGAGTATAACCATATGGAACTTAAATAATTCTTACTGTTTTTGGAATAAGCAATCCATCTGTTATCAGGAGACCAGCTATAACTGTTAATAGATGAATAAGTACCTTTATCAATCAAGGTAGATTCTTTGGTAGTCACATCAATCATTCTGAGCCGTAACTTCTTGTCTGAGATCAAAATATATTTATTATCAGGTGACCATTCATATCCGGTCATCCAGCATTCTGAACTCTGAGTTAACTGCACTTCCTTACTATTATTATGATAATTTTTAATAAATAATTCATAATCTCCTGACTTTTCAGAAAGATAGGATATATATTTTCCATCCGGAGACCAATCAATATTAAATTCTCTTACTCCCGATGTTTGGGTTATATTGCGAATATCACCATATTTTTTAGGAACAGAAAAAATTTCTCCACGAGCTGAAAATAATACTCTGTTTGCTGAAGGTGAGGCTGTAAAACTTTCAATATTATCAGCTACATTTTTATAGACAGGGCGTTTTAAGGGCTTATCACTGGAAATAGTTACAAATAATTTTTTCACCTCATCTGTAGCGGTATCCAGAATATAGATATATCCCCCATTCTCAAAAACAATTTGCTTGTGACCTCTGCTGGGCCAGAGACAGTCATATTCTGTAAAATCGGTTACCTGAGTGATCTCTTCTGTTTTAGTATTATATTTAAAGATATTCAGTATTCCCGGTTCTTGGGAATCCACTCCTTCTCTGTCTGATATAAAATAAATCTGATCATCTACCCAGAGAGGAAAATTATCAGTTCCCGGATACTGAGTTATCTGTTGTATTTTATTTTTCTTAAGATCATAGATAAAAATATCCTGGGCTCTTCCAGCTTTATATCTCTTCCAGGTCCTGAATTCACGGGATTTGATACAGTATGCAATTTTACTGCCGTCACCGGACAGACTTGCCGGTCCTCCTTCTGGAAGCTGAAGCGGAACCGCCATCTCCTTTCCGGTAGCATCAACGAAGAAATATTTACCTACTCGTTGACCATAAGGAGTTCTATTGGAATTATACAGAATCTTCTTACTATCAGGAGTCCAGTCTACTGGGATATTATCCCATCCGCCGCGCGGAGGCATTTCTCCAACATCAGGGTAATAGGTCAGCTGTTGAGGTTCACCACCTTGAGACGGTATGATATAAATTTGTCTGTTCCCGGAATACATACCTGAGAAAGCAATCTGTTTTCCATCCGGAGAAAATCTGGGAAAAAGTTCCAATCCCTCAAAGGTGGTAAGCTGCTGTGCTTCTCCACCTTGGGAAAATACTTTCCAGAGATCACCGCCATAAACAAAAACTACTTCATTATTGCAGATATGGGGTTGTCGTAAAAGACGAGCTTCCTGAGCAAATACAAATGAAATACTCATCATCAAGAATATTAAGACACATATTTTTATCTTCATTGAACATCTCCTTTTTTATAGCTGAATTACTGATTTCCACAACAAAATAATATAAATACAATGTAATTTCAAATAAAAAATTTTAAAACTAATTGATTTTTAAATTATTTTCTAATATTTTGTGTATATACATTTAAAGGACATTATCATGAAAAAAAATTTTATACTTGGAGTTACGAATTTTATTTTTCTCCTGGCTACTCTGACTGTAAATTATCTGGCTAATGCTTTACCAATAAATAATAAAACTACCGGAGAAATATCTGATAAATTCGAAGTTTTGTTTAAACCTGCAGGATATGCTTTTTCTATCTGGGGATTAATTTATCTTGGATTACTGCTGTTTGGAATATATCAATTACTGCCTCAAGGAAAAAAATCAGGAGTTGTTGGAAAAATCGGATTATTTTTTATTCTCAGCTGTCTTGCTAATATAGGCTGGCTTCTGGACTGGCATTATGAATTGTATACATTATCAGTAATTGTTATGCTGATACTCCTGTTTTCTCTGATTAAAATTTATTTAAACCTTGAAATCGGGATTGCCGAAGTATCATTAAAAGAAAAATGGTTGGTACATCAACCCTTCAGTCTTTATTTAGGATGGATCAGTGTTGCAACTATAGCTAATATTACAGTCTATCTTCAGTGGCAGAATTGGAATGGATTTGGTCTGTCTCCGGTATTCTGGTTTATCCTTGTAAGTATAGTGGGATTAACTCTTTCATTTTATATTTCTTTAACCCGTATGGATTATATTTTTAATCTGGTTATTCTATGGGCCTATATTGCAGTTGCAGTTCATAATTCGAATGTTGATACTGTAAGCATAATCTCAAAAATCATAAGCGGATTGGCATTTCTGCCTGTAATTATCAGTATCAGTTTACAAACAATTTCACACAGACAAAAAAATAATTACTATTAAACTATAATTGATAATTACTATTAATAATTAGGGGATAATAACATGACTCAGGATGAACAGCATTTAAATCTACTTTCAATTTTTCACTATGTAGTAGGTGGCTTAACTGCACTATTTTCCTGTATTCCTTTTCTGCATCTTGGAATAGGGATAGCAATACTTAGTGGTGCATTCGAAACCACAAATGGACCGCCTCAATTCATTGCCTGGTTCTTGATTATTTTTCCTGCATTATTTATTATTGCCGGATGGACTCTGGCCGTACTTATCATTATTGCAGGGAAAAAATTAAAAAACCGCAGCTCATGGACATATTGTCTGGTGATAGCAGGACTGGAATGTATTGTTATGCCTTTTGGTACAGTACTCGGTGTTTTTACTCTGGTTGTTCTTTTGAAAGATTCTGTGCAGAAACTTTTTTCTGATCAGAAAAAATCATAATTAGAAAAAAGACCACAGACAGCAGACAGCTGACCGCGTATTTTAAGACTTAAAGACTCATCGACTCTAAGACCCTTGGACTCTAGGACTAAAGAATAAAGACCAAAGGCTAAAGAAAAATAGTGAAGAAGCAGAACAAAGTAAAACAATAACAGTGCAGCTATTTTTATTTGATCTTATTTGTTTTTAGTTTCCTCAGAAATAAAATCAAAAAAATAAGACTTATAACAGCCAGTATAATAAAAATACCTGCAACGGATGAATCATCACTGACACCTCTGATCTTTACCATTATAACCATGCCAGTAAGCGCTATTGCCAAATTTATTACAAAAACCAAAGATACAGGACCAAGGATATACCCTAACTTTGATTTCTTGAATAATAAAATTGCTGTTATTATAAGTCCTGGTAATGCAAAGGCTATATCAATGACATGCACCGGATTTACCAGTAAATTGTAATTACTAACACTTTTAGGTACTGTATTATGCAGAATCGCCGGGATGACATCTTTAAACCATAGCAGATAAAAAAGTACTGCAATAACTATTAAATAGATTCCCAGTGACCGAGCCGGAATCTTGGGGCTGAACCAATTGTTAACATCCATGTTGTTTAATTTACACATAATAAGGATAAATGCATACAAAGATAACCCTAAAGTAAAACAGTAAAGAAGAAACAGCTGATTAAAATGAACTCCAAAACTATATATGATAAAAGAATAGAGTATATACAGCACTGTACCACTATAAATAAAATAAGCAGTTTTTTTATCCTTCAGCATATATATCAGAGATATCAGAAACAGAGGCAGAATGAAAAAAAGATCTACCAGATCCTGCCCTGTACCCTGCGCTGCCATGGAGGGGGTTTCCCGTTCATAGGTTCCGGGAACAAATGCTCCAAAAATTGATACTAGAGCCAGAGTAACGGCTAAAAGTATAGATAAAATGATTATCGTTTTCAAATTTAAATCATCCATATCTTTCCCTTTCCTCTTAATGATGTATAAACCAAATAAAATGAGTAAAATTTCTTTCATACAATGTACAACTTCAATGTTAAAAGGTCAAAAATTTTTACTTCTTTTAATTTATAGATAATGTGAAACATAAATATTTCTGAGACGTATACAACATTGTTATACTAATCACTTAACTATACTTAAGGAGTAAATAATGTATGCTTATAAGTTAACAAGAAAGATTATTCTGTTAATACTTATACTCTCAGTTACTGCTGTAGCTACTCCGGATGAAGGAATGTGGACCTTTGACAACCCGCCTGTCAAACTGCTGAAGGAAAAGTACGATTTCACCCCAACGCAGGAATGGCTGGATCATGTACGCCTTTCCAGTGTACGCTTCATGGACGGAGGATCCGGTTCTTTTGTCAGTCCCAAGGGACTGGTGATGACCAATCATCATGTAGCAGTAGGCCAGCTTCAGAAAATGTCCAGCAGAAATCAAAACTATGTTGCTACCGGTTTTTATGCACCAACCTTTGAAGATGAAATTAAAAGTCCGGATCTGGAAGTTAACATTCTGGTTGCAATGAAAAATGTAACAGACAAAATAACTTCAGCAGTAAAAGATAATATGAATTATCATGAAGCCTTAAAAGCACGTGAAGCCGCTATTGCTGAACTGGAAAAAAAGAGCAAAGAAGAATCCGGACTGCGTTCCAATGTAGTATCACTTTACCATGGAGGGGAATACTGGCTGTACCAATATAAAAAATATACTGATGTCAGACTGGTTTTTGCACCTGAACGTCAGATAGCCTATTATGGAGGAGATTTTGATAATTTCACCTACCCGCGCTATGATCTGGATGTTGCTTTTTTTCGTATTTATGAAAATGGGAAACCTCTGCAATCAGAGCATTATCTTAAATGGAATGCAGAAGGAGCTGAAGAGGATGAACTGGTATTTGTTTCCGGAAATCCCGGTTCCACGGACCGGCTTGATACCTATGCACAGTTAGAATATCAGCGTGATTTCAGATATCCTCTGACACTTGATCTGATAAAATCATGGATTGAAAGTCTTCGGGAATATTCACAAAAAGGTCCGGAACAGGAACGTATAGCACTTACTCAAATTTTCGGTCTGGAAAATGGTAAAAAAGCTTTGACCGGGGAATATGAAGGACTTTTAGACGAAAAACTGATGAAAGTAAAAAGAGCAGAAGAGGAGGAACTGCGCAAAAAGATAGCTGCAGATCCGGAACTGCAGGAGAAATACGGTGATGCCTGGACTGCCATAGAAGAACTGTATGAAAAACATAAGGATAAAATTGCACATCAGGTATATCAGCAGATTTTAGGTTCAAGGCTTATGGGTCTGGCTAATACTATCGTCAGATATGTAGAAGAGATAGAGAAACCTAATACGGAAAGACTGAATGGATTTCATGACGCTGATCTTGAAATGCTTAAATTCCAGCTTTTTTCACCGGCACCTGTGTATAAGGATTTTGAAATTTCTAATCTTACCTGGAGTTTAAAGACTTCATTAAAAGGGTTGGGCAGAGATCATGAATTTATTCAGAAAGTTCTTGGTGATAAATCTCCGGAAGCTGTTGCTCAGAATTTTGTAGAGAACACAAAAGTTCACGAAGTTGATTTCAGAAAAAAATTAATTGAAGGGGGAAAAGAAGCAGTAGAAAACTGTAAAGATCCTCTCATTATTATGGCCAGAAAAATCGATCCACTGCTTCGGGAAAATATTGAATGGAACAAAAAACATCTTCAGAGTGTGACTGCCAATGCTGCAGAAAAAATTGCAAAAGCCAGGTTTGAAATTTACGGTAAAGACATTTATCCTGATGCAACCTTCACTCTCCGTCTTTCATACGGTACAGTAAAAGGATATCCCTATAATGGAACAAAAGCACCTTATAAGACAACTATTTATGGATTATATGACCGGGCTGCAAGCTTCAACAATGAAGCAGATTACAAACTTCCCCAGCGTTACTGGGATGGTAAAGACAAACTGGATCTTTCAACTCCGGCAAATTTCGTAAGTAGCTGTGATATTATCGGCGGAAATTCCGGCTCTCCTGTTATTAATAGAAAAGCTGAAGTAGTTGGTCTGATCTTCGATGGAAATATTGAAAGTCTGCCGGGACGATTCCTCTATAATCTGGAGATCAACCGGGCTGTAGCAGTACACACTGCCTATATCAGTGAAGCTTTAAGAAAACTCTATGATGTTGATGCACTGTGTGACGAGTTTGAAGGAAAATAAATAAATATCTTCCAGATTATTATTACATAAGAAGATATGAGGATTATGATACTTTTTTTATTAATTATTCTTTTTATTGTGTCCTGTTCTCCTGATACCACCGATCCGGAAGAAATTACTGAACCTTCTGAAGTTACAGTCATCTCCCGGGCCGAAAAGATTGAACAGTTAGTAGGCGATTTTGACCGGGAACGACAGGATGCAACAACTAATCTTACGGAAACCAGATACGGACTGATTTCCACTGATCTTGGTATCCCCTTCCAGCATAATGACAGAACTTTTATCCTGTTCGGAGACAGTTTTGGCGGCGCCGAACCAGATGATGATGCTATTGCCTATACAACAGATACCAATCCTGAAAATGGGATTAATCTTACTTTTATTCATAATCTTAATGGTCATTATCGTCCCATCCAAATACCTGGCATTGACCAGGGAGCCTATGAAGTACCGGTTGAAGGTGTAAGTGTAAATGGATATATGTATATTTATCATACTACAGACTGGAATACTGCTACTCAGAATATGGAACGTACAGTGTTAGCCCGTTCCGAATATAACGGTTTCTCCTTTCAATATATCGATGATATATCTTTCAATCACTTTATTAATATATCTCTGATGAAAATTAACTTTACAGACTGGCAGGGATTCCCTTTTCAGCAGGATCAGGGCTTGGTTTTATTTGGGACTGGAAAGTACAGAAAAAGCAGTGTGTATCTTGCCTGTCAGAAAGCTGAGGATATTGAGGAACCAGAATCCATTCAGTATTTTACAGGTGTAAATAATTCAAATGTTCCTCAGTGGAACAGTAATGAATCGGATGCAGTACCTCTTTTTAATCAGACTGGTATAGGTGAACTTTCTGTTTTTTATTACTCTTTATTTAATAAATGGATTATGCTTTACAATCATACTGATCCCCGGGGAATCAATTTAAGAGCTGCCCATCATCCCTGGGGCCCCTGGTCTGATGTTCAGCTTATTTTCGATCCCTGGGTGGATGACGGATATGGTCATTTTATGCATGTGAGCTGGCAATATGCTAAAATGGACAGTGTACATGATCCAGGCCGCCAGAATGAATGGGGTGGTGAATACGGTCCTTACCAATTTGGTGATCTGGCTGTTGACAATGAAAATACTCTAACTCTCTATTTTACTATGTCTACCTGGAATCCTTACACAGTGGTTTTAATGAAAGCGGTTTTGGGGAAGGAATAATGGAATAGGTTTAATGACTAGATTTTCAAATCTGACCGCAGACCGCTGACTGCTTTTCAACCTGTCGTCTGCCGTCTGCGGTCCGCCGTCCTATCTGTTTTCCGCCTTCTGTCTACTATCCTTTGAACGCTAACCTATTCACGTTCTGAAGTTCGTACGTTCTAAAGCTCTTAAGCTCTTTTTTTCTTTTTCTTTAGTCTTTATTCTTTAGTCTTGCTTCTTGCCTCTAACTTCTTCATTCAACCTATTCTCTCTTCCCTAAAAAACTACTCAATACTCTTTAACTCCACATTTGTCGTTCCTCCGCCCATCATAGCAGGCAGCTCAGCTTCTAATTTCACCATATTGTATGGTTTTTCAATATTAACATATATTGTCTGTTTTCCGGAACTGCCGTCAAGAGGAGTAACTTCAACTTTATAGACGTCAAAGGTACCTGCCGGAACAGTAACTTCCTCTTTTCCGGTTACCTCAAGTGAATGAGGAACTGTTTTCTGCTGTAATAAATTAAATGTACGGATAGTAGTTTTATAATTTGATTTTAAACCCATAGTCCCAACCACAGTTTCCAGAGAAGATAGTATTGATGCATCAAGATCAACTGAAATATCACTTTTTTGACCCCTGAGTTCCATAGAACCAGTAATTTTATCCGGTTCATATTCCAGCGCAATACTGACTCCGGTCTGATCTACAGTCTGTTTCAGAGGCAGAAGGGAATTGCTGTCAAGATAATATTTACTCTCTACCATACCCTGAGGAGATTGTGATCTTTCTTCAATCAAAATATATTCTTTGTCATTCTGAGTTGTTTGAGATACTTCTTTGACAACATCAATGGTGATTTCCTGACCGCCGGTCTTTACAGTCTGGGAATACTGTGCTTTGAATGGAATAATTTTTTCAGCATCAAGCTCAGGCAGAGGTGCAGTGGATGCATAGGCTTCCAGGGATGTATCAGCCAGAGTAACAGTGCTGACATCAACAATTAATTCATCATATCTGTTTTTAACTGTTTCGGAAAGATTTTCCTGATATCTGCCGCCAAGATGCTTTGCCAGAAATTTTTCCAGTGCAACTGCAACCACCAGCCTGTTTTCCTGTCCTGCAAATCCATGCCCCTCATCCGGTGCAACAATATAACCGATATCAACTCCCCGGTCTCTTGCTGCAACAACAATCTGATCCGATTCTCTTTTATCAACTCTGGGATCATTTGCACCCTGGATCACCAAAAGAGGATCATCAATCTTATCTGCAGAAAACAGGGGTGATTGTTTTCTGAGGCGTTTTGCATCTTCAGGATCTTCTGGATTTCCCACCCGTTTATGGAACATTTTTACAATAGGTCCCCAGTAAGGCGGAATAGATTCAAGTAAAGTGATCAGATTGGAAGGACCGACATAGGAGACTCCTGCTGCATATACATCAGGAGTAAAGGCTAACCCGGCCAGAGTTGCATAGCCTCCGTATGATCCACCAAAAATGGCAACCTTATCTTTATCAGTAATTCCTTTTTCAATGAGATAGTTTACTGCATCAGTAATATCATGCTGCATATCACCTGTTCCCCATTCCTTATTGCCTGCATTCAAGAAATCTTTTCCGTAACCGGTTGAACCTCTGAAATTGGGCTGAAATACTGCATATCCGCGGTTAGCCAGAAACTGAGTATAGGCATCATATCCCCAATAATCACGGGCCCAGGGTCCGCCATGAGGCATAATTACTGTAGGTAAATTCTCTGATGTTACCCCTCTGGGAATAGTGAGATAGCCGGAAATTTCCAAACCGTCTCTGGCTTGATATCTTACGGGTTTCTTAAATGCAAGATGTTCACTGTCAAGTTCCGGACGGGATCGATATAAAAGCTCTACATTCTTTTTTTCTCTATCATAGAAATAAACAGATCCAGGATCAACATCCCGTGAAACAGAAACCAGAAAAAATCTCATATCACGAGTGGTTGACTGTATTGACAGCTCACCTTCAGGGAGCTCTTCTCTCAAGAACTTCAGATCTTTTTCAATCTGTTTGTCTTTAGGATATATCCTTACCCTGTCACCAACATACGCAGTTGCAATCAGTTCATCCGTTTTAGCATCAAATACAGCACCGCCGAAATCAACCTGATTTTCCGGGTCAGATTCAATAAAGGTTGTTTCACCTGTTTTGGGATCCAGAAGAGTTAAGCGGGTAAGATCAACATCTTCACCTTTATTGGTGACAAAATAAACTTTTTTCCCATCCTTATGAAATCGTATAGGATAAATAGTTTCTTCAAAATTACATTTATAAATCTGAGTAAAAGTATTATCATCATACCGCAGGATTTCTGTACCGCCGTCTTCTGTCTGTCTGGTTGCAAGCCTTAAATTCCCCTCCAGATCAAAAGTAAAGCCTGCCATTTTTTCAGTATTCTCAAATAGTAAATCCCTGTCACCTGTTGTCAGGTTAACTCTGTAAACATCATGATAAGCCTTGTCTCTGTCATTAAGTCCTATGATGATCTCGTCCGGATTATCTTTGGGTAAGGAATAAATATTAGCTCTGATACCCTCAATAGGAGTGAGATCCTGAGCAGAGGGCACACCCGTCGTTTCATCTGGTTCTGCAGTCGGATCAACTTTATATATATGAAAATTCTCGTTTCCTCCTTTATCCTGAACATACAAAACATACCGGCCGTCCCTGCTCCAGAAATATCCTGAGACCGGACGTTCATCAGCTGTTATAGGTTTCGCTTCTTCAAATGCCTGTTCCCTGGTTTTAACATAAATATTTCTTACTTCGTTATACGGTTTAAGAAAAGTGATGAATTCTCCATCGGGAGATAACTGGGCTCCGGCAATCTGAGGATCACCGAAAAATAGCTCCTTGTCAATAAGCGGCGGGAGATCTTCAAGATAATCATTTTGAGCCAGGATGTTACCAGTACCCATGGATAAAATGATAATAAATAAAATCAAGCTGATATTTCGACATACTAAATATTTTGTAGCCATTATTTCCTCCTGTCTTAAAATTAAATTTTTTAAATATAAATAATATTTACTAAACAAACCAAGAAAATTTTTATAATTAGAAAACAATAAAATTATCAGTACAGTATGCCTGCTAATAAAAACAACAAAGCAGCTCCTGTTCCTGCAGTGAGGGCATAGGGCAGCTGGGTGTTAACATGGTCAATATGATCTGAGGCAGAAGTTAGGGAAGAAACTATGGTCGTATCAGAAACGGGCCGGGCTACAGTACCGGTTACCAGTACACTTATACTGGATTCTATTGGGACACAGATACCGATTCCCATGGTCATGAGCTGTGCCTGTTTTCTGCTGTTTATCAGTGAATGTTCTGACAACTAGTTAATAAACCCTTTTACTCCCCCGCTGCGCTGAATATATATTCTTCGGGGAAAACGGCTCAGTTTCATTATTTCATGCTCCCTGTTTAATTAGGATACTGCTTTTTTAAATCTTACATTTACATCATCCCAATTAATTATATCAAAAACTTTTTGTACAAAATCAGCTCTTCGGTTCTGATACTGTAAATAATAGGCATGTTCCCAGACATCAATAACCATCATAGGAATTGCACCCCATTGGGTTAAATTTTGATGTTTTTCAGCCTGAAGAATAACCAGTTTCTGTAAAACAGGATGGTAGGCAAATACTCCCCACCCACTTCCTTCTACTGTGATAGTAGCTGCTATCATTTGGGATTTAAATTGTTCAAAACTGCCAAATTCAGATGATATGGCCTGCATGAGTGTACCCTCCGGCTTACCTGTGCTTTCCGGAGAGAGATTATTCCAGAAGATTGAATGTAAAATATGTCCTGATCCGTGAAAAGCAAGGTTTCTCTCCAAAGACTTTATTTCTGAAAAATTTTGTGTTTTACGGGCCTCTGCAATTTTTTCTTCAGTTGCATTCAATCCGTTTACATAACCGGCATGATGTTTATCATGATGTAAATGCATTGTCTGCTCATTGATTACCGGTTCCAGTGCATTATAGGCATATGGTAAAGGGGGTAATGTGTGAGATCCAGGAGGATTTGGGTTGGATATTTCAAATACTGAATTACCCAATGCTTCCATAACTTTATTGCCCATCAATAATGCTCCGCCTCCCAGACCCATATTCTTTATAAAAGTTCTTCTTCCTTCATTCATTTTAACCTCCTTTTTTACATTTAAAAATTCATATGTTTTAAATATATATAGATATGTATATAATTTTCAGAAAATTGTCAAATTTTTTTTATAAAAAACTTGACAAACGCAGGTATTTTTATTATCTTAATTATGAGCATATGCTCAAAACTATGAAGATTTAATGATAAAGGTAATCATTACAAACTAAGTAATAACTAAAAAAAAGGAGAAATTTTGCCAAGACCCAAAAAAAACAGATGGATAAGAAACAAACCGGGGATTTCCTATTTCAAACCACAGGGAGTTCCTCTCTCCTCACTGGAGCATGTGTACCTGGGCATTGATGAACTGGAAGCAGTAAGGCTTGCTGATTTAGAAAATCTAAGTCAAATGGAAGGTGCAGAACAGATGAATATTTCCAGAGCTACTTTTGGTAGAGTTGCTGCACAGGCCAGACAAAAGATAGCCGATGCTTTGATTAATGGTAAAGCGATACAGATTCAGGGAGGACAGATAATGTTTCATCCGCAAAGGGGTACATTTGGCAGAGGACGAGGACGTCACAGAGGAGGGAATAGAGGTGGAAGAGGTGTTATGTAATGAAAAATAAAATAACAAAAAAAATGGAGGTAAATCATGCCACGAGGTGATGGAACAGGACCTGCAGGTATGGGTCCTATGACTGGAAGAGCTGCCGGCTACTGCGCCGGTTATGACCGGCCTGGATTTACGAATCCTGCCGGTGGTAGAATGGGAGCAGGTTTTGGCTGGGGCAGAGGAAGAGGAATGGGATACGGAAGAGGAATGGGCCGCTGGGGTTACCCTGCTGCTCCTTATAGTGCTCCCTATAATCCTTATGGACAATACGGTTATACACCTGAACAGGAAAAAGATACACTCAAAAATCAGGCAAAAGCACTTGAAAATGAATTAAAACAGATACAGAAACGGTTATCAGATCTGGAAGCTGAGTCCAAAGAACAGAAAAAGTAAAAAAAGTAACATACTGAAAAATTATGTCCGAAGAGGATAAATCGGCCACAGAGATTCACAGAGTAAAAATGTATTCACCAAAAATTCAGTGTTTGAATATTCATCATTCAATTCTTAATTTCTCTGTGAACTCTGTGGTTCCAAAATAATAAAATAATAAAAATTATATTTTTATTACGATATATTTGTTTATTATATAAGGAGCTCAGAATGCCAACTTATGAATATGAATGCGAATCCTGTGGATATAAATTTACAAAAATTCAAAAAATGAGTGATAAACCTGAAAAAATATGTCCTGAATGCGGTAAAAAAGTTCACCGGATTATTTCTGGAGGTATAGGCGTTATATTTAAAGGATCAGGCTTTTATGCAACTGATTATAAAAAAACAGGTACTGCTGATAATTCAGACTCTAAAGAAAATAACTGCTGCAGTAATCCAAAGAGATGTTGTAAAAAATAACCTAAAATATTAATAATAAAAAATGGAGGTATGTTATGCCGAGAGGAGACGGAACAGGTCCTGCAGGTCAGGGACCGGGAACAGGAAGAGGTATGGGCAGCGGAGGAGGCGGAGGACGTGGACAAATGGGTGGTAATAAAGCTGGTGCAGGTCCGGGAGGAGAATGTGTATGTCCACAATGCGGTGCAAAAGCTAAACATACTCGCGGTACACCCTGCTTCAATATGAGTTGTCCTAAATGCGGCGCCAAGATGGTAAGAGGATAATCAATTAAAATCTGTAATTTTTAACAGAACTAGTTTTTTAAATTCCTCACCAAAAGAAATTGTATCAAGGGAAATAAAAATAAAGGATAAAAGAAAAAAGATAAAAAAAGAAAAAATATTATGTAACTTGTTATAATAACGGATAGAGGCAGTCCCGGACTGCCTGAAGTGTAAATTTATCAAATTAAGGAGAGAATGTATGAAAATTGCAATTACATCCCGGGGGAATGATATTAAATCAGAAGTTGATCCCAGGTTTGGCAGATGTGAATATTTTATAATTTATGACACAGACACAGATGAATTCGAAGCTGTAGATAATACAAATGCTGCAATGCGGGGAGGAGTTGGCCCTCAGTCTGCCCAGACAATTTCAGAGAAAGGTGCAAAAGCGGTATTAACCGGTAATGTGGGACCCAATGCCTATCAGACTTTGCAGGCAGCAGAAATCACGGTATATGCTGGTGTTTCAGGAAAGGTCTCAGATGCAATAAATAGTTTTAAAAATGGGTCTCTAAAACCGCATGACACCCACTCAGTACAATCCCATTTTGGAATGGGGAATCAACCAAAAAAGACACCTCCGCCAAGTAATAAAAAAAAAATAGCAGTAGCAGCAGAAGATGAAGGCGGTTTAAAAGCTCAGGTCAGTGCCCATTTTGGAAGATGTCCGTTTTATACCATTGTTGAGATCGAAAATAATACAATAAAACTGAACTATACAGTAGAGAATCCCTATTTTCAAGCTCACGGATCCCCTGGTCAGGTTCCTGAATTTATTCGAGATCAAAATGCAGATGTAATTATTGCCGGAGGTATGGGACAGAGAGCAGTAGGATTCTTTGATCAATTTGGTATTGAAGCGGTAACCGGAGCCGCAGGAAAAGTTGAGGCAGTTGTAACAGCATATCTAAAAGGAGCATTAAAAGGAACAAATCCCTGTGAACATTAAATCATTCATATCATTTAAGCTAAAATAAAAAGGAATAAAAAATGAATCAGAATACAGACAGAAATAAACAAATTGAAGAACAGAATAAACGCATCGATGAAAGATTAAAAATCATCAAGCACAGAATTGCTGTCTTCAGTGGTAAAGGTGGAGTCGGAAAAACCACAGTAGCAGTTAATCTTTCTTATGCACTTTTAAAAAAGAAAAAAAAGGTTGGACTACTGGATTCAGACATTACCGGGCCCAATGTACCCAAAATGGTTGGAGCTGATATTCCACCAGGTGTTGATGAAAAATCCAGACAGATCACACCTCAGACAAAAAATGATTTACAGATAATTTCAATTGCTCCTATGGTTCCCAGTGAATCTCCGGTAATATGGCGCGGACCCCTACGTTCAGGTGCAATATCTCAGTTTCTTTCTGATGTTGTGTGGGGGAAACTGGATTATCTATTAGCTGATCTTCCCCCCGGAACTGGAGATGAAGTACTGACTGTGGGACAAAAAATGAAACCTCATATGGCAATTGTAGTTACCACACCCCAGGAAGTGTCTCTGTTAGACTGCAGAAGAGCAGTAAACATGGCCAGAAAAATGAATATTGAAAAAGTTGCAGTAGTAGAAAACATGTCTGGTCTGATCTGTCCTCATTGTAATAAAGAGATAGATATTTTTGATACAGGCGGTGGAGAAAGAATGGCAAAACAGATGAATGCTGAATTTCTGGGAAGCATCCCTATGGAAGTAGAAACCAGAACCAGTTGTGATAACGGAAAACCAGTTGTCTTATATGATCCTGAAAGTAAAACCGCAAAGGCATTTAATACTATAGCTGATAATGTTATAAAGGTGCTGGAAAAATAATGAGAAGATAGACGAATGAAGTGAGGATATTGTGACCCTTCCATTATATCAATAAATAGGTCAACTTGTCTGTTTCCATCATCTCACTTCTATCTTCTGTAAATTATAGAAAGGAATCTATGAATATTCAATATGAATGCATCCCCTGCTCACTTAACAACTATGTCCGGCTGATAAAATCTGGGATAATCCCGGAAAATTTGCAGGAAGATATCTTGCGTAAACTTCTTGATTTTTTTGCACAAGTCGATTACAATCAGTCTCCCCCTGCATTAGGCAAAGTACAGCACCGTTTATTACGTGAATATTTACAAAATCCAGATCCTTATCGCGAGATCAAATTGGAATACAACCGCATGATGATGGACAAATATGAAGACTTTAAAAAAATAATAAATGAATCAACAAATCCCTTCTATACTGCAGTACGTTTAGCGATTGCAGGTAATGTGATAGATTTTGGATCATATCATCGTCTTGATGTTATGGAAACAGTTGAGCGTGTACTTAAAGCTAAACTGGCAAAAGATGATTCTCAGAAATTAAAACAAGAGATAGCTGACGCAGATACTGTGCTTTATCTTGGAGATAATGCCGGGGAGATTGTTTTTGATAAACTATTTATTGAAACGATGAATCATCCAAATATTTTTTTTGCAGTACGCGGATCACCGATTATTAATGATATTACAGTACAGGATGCAGAGAAAACCGGAATTGACGAACATGCAACCATAATTTCCAGCGGTGATGATGCTCCGGGAACTCTTTTGGATTCCTGCTCTCCTGAATTCAAAAAAATATTTAACCAGGCAGACGTAATCATATCAAAAGGTCAGGGCAATTTAGAAGGATTAATTGATACAGACCATAATATCTTTTATTTATTAACTGTGAAGTGCGGACTGATTGCTAAACATCTGGGTGTGGATGAAAAAGAATTTGTGGTTTTTGGCAGTTCTATATCTCATAAAAAAAATAAAAATAAAAAGGAGATTCATCCATGAAACCGACACAGAGATCAAAAATAAATTTTATTATTGATGTTTTAATGTTTATAGTAATGATGGCTATTGGCGGAATAGGATTGCTCATAAAATTTATTTTAGTGCCGGGGAGTAAAATATGGCAAATATACGGCGAAAATCTGGACCTGCTGCTCTGGGGATTGGACAGACATCAATGGGGATCAATTCATCTCATTTTGGGATATATTTTACTTGGTCTGTTGGTTCTGCATATTGTCTTTCACTGGAAACAGATAGGTGTAATGTTTAAATGTATCATTGCCAAAAAATCTTTTCGAATCGTACTTACTATAATCTTTATATTTCTGAGTCTGTTATTTTTCCTTTTCGCTTTTATTGTAGAAATTGATAAAGTACCACTTAAAAGAGGAGAGGGAAGACGCCGGCTGGAACATGTTCATCCGCACGAATATGAGCGATCCTCAACCACTATTGAGCCTAAGATGTCTATCTCTCCTGAAATTGGACAAAGTGAAGAGAAAAGTAAAACTCATTCTGAAAGTTCATTTCAGGTGAATGGGAAAATGACTTTAGAATCAATCGCCACTATTTATAAAGTTCCGGCTGATTCCATAAAAAAAATTCTCGATATCCCCCTGAGTATCTCTGATTATGAAAATCTGGGCAGATTACGAAAAAGGTATGGTTTTCATATGAGTGACATTGAACGATATATTGAAAAATTCAAACAAACACATAAGTAATGATAATCAGTGTTAAACCGTGTAAATCCATGGCAAAGTAAATTTAAATAAGTTTTTGTTTACATTGAATGACCTGGAGTCATTCACTTACTGATAAGGAAATATAAATGAGCCAAATCATAAAAGAGTTAAAACATCATGCTCCTTTTACAAGTTTCGGGGCTTTAACTGGTATACTTATCATGATAGTTTCTATAAAAATGCCCAGACAAATATCATATAATATATTTTACGTGCTCCACCCCATACATGTGGTGCTCAGTGCTCTGGTGACTGCTTCTATTTATAAACTGCACACCTGTGATCATTTAACTAAAAAATGTATTAAAGGAAAATGTAATCTGTGGGTTTTATTATTAATTGGATATATTGGTTCCATAGGTATTGCCACTTTAAGTGATTCAATAATTCCTTTCTTAGGGGAAATCCTGCTCAATATGCCCAACCGGGAAATTCATCTTGGATTTATTGAAAAGTGGTGGCTTATTAATCCTCTGGCTATCATCGGAGTTATGTTTGCCTATTTCAAACCAACCACAAAAATCCCTCATGCCGGACATGTGCTGCTTAGTACCTGGGCCTCATTGTTCCACATTCTCATGGCAGCTGGAGGGTATTTGCACTGGTCGTCTTATATAGCTCTTTTCATATTTTTATTTGTTGCTGTCTGGACACCCTGCTGTTTAAGTGATATAGTGTTTCCGTTGTTATTTGTAAAGAATAAACAATCTGAAAACTTACAACAAAAAATTTCATTAAGGAAAGGATCAGAAGGGAGTTAATGATATGAACATTTTTTATCAGGAGATATAACGTGTATCAATATTTGTTTGGTCCGGTCCCTTCCCGGCGTTTAGGAATGTCATTAGGAATAGATCTTGTTCCTCATAAAGTATGTACATTAAATTGTGTATACTGTGAATGCGGACCAACCACAAATTTAACTCTTGAGAGAAAGGAATATGTTCCCTATGATATAGTTGTAAAAGAATTACAGCAATATCTGAACAATAACCCTTCTCCGGATTATATCACCTTTTCCGGGTCAGGAGAACCAACTCTTAACTCCCGCTTTGGCGAAATATTGAATTTCATCAAACAAAATTTTTTAGATATACCAGTGGCTGTACTAACAAATGGGACATTATTTTTTGACAGCCAGGTGAGAAAGGAAATGCTGAATGCAGATCTGGTATTACCTTCCCTGGATGCAGCTTCAGACTTGTGTTTCCGCAAAATTAACCGTCCCTTTCATACATTAAGGATCAAGGAATATATACAAGGCCTTGTAGATTTTAGCAAAGAATATACAGGAAAAATGTGGCTTGAGGTATTCATTCTGCCCGGATATAACAATAATAAAGAAGAATTACTGTTATTAAAAAAAGCATTTAAGAAAATTAAAGCTGACAGTATTCAGATAAACACTCTTGACAGACCGGGAACAGTAGCCGGTTTGAAAGCAGCAAGTAAATCTGAATTAAAAAAAATTGTAACCTTATGGGATCTTGATAATGTTGAGATTATAGCAGCTGCACCCAAAAGAAAAGAAATTAAATCCTATCGTGACGATATAGAATCTGCAATTTTAGAAACAATTTCCAGAAGACCCTGCACTCTTGAAGATCTTGCGGTAATTTTGGGATTACATATAAATGAAATAAATAAATATCTGGATGTGTTAGAAGCAGATAATAAAATTAAAATTGTTAAACAGCCGCGGGGAAATTTTTATCAGATTAAATAGGAGAAAAAGGAATGGAATATAAAGGTATTGCATTAACCATAGCAGGCTCTGATTCAGGAGGGGGTGCGGGGATACAGGCAGACCTGAAAACCTTCCAGGCTTTTTCCGTCTTTGGTGTCTCTGTTATCACCTCAATCACTTCACAGAATACGCTTGAAGTTCGTTCAGTTCAGGACATTAATCCTGACATTGTTGGTGATCAGATTGATATGATTATGGAAGATATGGGATGTAATGCGGCAAAAACAGGGATGGTTTCAAATATTAAAATTATTGAAACAATTGCAGATAGAGTGAGGAAACACGGTATTGACAAACTGGTAATCGATCCGGTTATGGTTTCTAAAAGCGGAGATAGATTATTAAAAAAAGAGGCTGAAAAAACATTGGTTAAAAAACTGCTGCCTTTATCATATCTTTTAACTCCAAATGTTCATGAAGCAGAAATTATCAGCGGAGTTAGAATTTCCGGTATCGAAGATGCAAAAAAAGCTGCAAAAAGAATTGCTGGTTTAGGAGTTAATAGTATCCTTATGAAAGGAGGTCATCTAAAAGAGGATAAAGCAATAGACATTCTCTACTGTAATAAAAAATATACAATATTTGAATCAGAAAGAATAGATTCCCAGAATACACATGGTACCGGATGCACACTTTCATCAGCAATAACCGCTGCTCTTGCACAAGGAAATAATCTCCCCGATGCAGTAAATATTGCTAAAGAATATGTGACCCGGGCAATAAAAAATGCTCCGCATATAGGTAAAGGGTATGGTCCGCTGTATCATAACATAACACCTAAATCCATTTCAAATAATAAGAACTGAAAACTATGCAAATTGATAATAATATTTTTCAGGATATTAAAAACTGGTTTTCCGGCTATGTTCAAACTTTTAAACATGGAGATAAAGATTGCCAGAAAAATATACTATTAAAAGAAAAACATACCATGCGGGTTTGCAAAGAAATTTTACATATCGGTAAACAGCTTGCATTAACTGACAATGAACTGCAGTTAGCTGAAATCATGGCACTTCTTCATGATGTAGGCCGTTTTGAACAGTATGCTTGTTATCATACCTTTGTGGATTTAGAATCCGTAAATCATGCAAAGCTCGGGATAAAGATACTTAAAAAGTATGATGTTCTCAATAAATTTGACGAGACGACAAAAGATCTTATTTTTAAAACTATTGATTATCATAACCGGGCAGCAACTCCTGAAAATGAAACTGAATCCTGTCTCTTCTTTGCAAAACTGCTGCGTGATGCAGATAAACTGGATATATGGAAAGTTGTGACTGATTATTACCACCAGAAAGGAGGCACCCGGAACGGAACAATCGAGCTGGGACTTCCTGATACTTCGGGAATCTCAGATGCTGTATATAGGGATTTAATGCAAAAAAATATCGTTGATGTTACCAATATTAAAAATTTAAATGACTTCAAACTGCTGCAGACTGGATGGATTTTTGATATCAATTTTAAGCCAACCTTCCAAAGTATAAAGAACCGACACTATCTGGAGTTGATCCGGGATGTACTTCCGACATCAGATAAAGTGCAAAAAATCTTCGAACTGATCTACCAATATCTTACTGATCAATTAGTATAGGCAAGCAAGTGATGATCAAAAAAAAACAAAAACTCATGAAAAAACTTAATACTGCAATAAAAAAATGTACAGACTGTCAATTGTCTTCCACCAGAAACCATGTACTGACCGGAGAAGAAGATATACATTCACGGATAATGCTGGTTGCACTTTCACCGGGCGAAAAAGAAAATGAATGTAAATGGTTTCCAACCTGTCCCATAAAACGTTTTTACCAGCAGGGCAGAATTGATCAAAAGTGGATTGAATTATACTGTAAAGGAGACTGGAAATCATGTACACGCTATGCAATGGAAGAAAAGGGAAAACCGCATCCGGATTATATGCTTCCGGACGGGAGTTTGGATAAACGTTTAGAATAACGATGAAAAGATGAGAAAGGAAACAAATGAACTTAAAAATTGCAATTTCCAGCGGAAAAGGAGGAACAGGAAAAACCTTTTTGTCAACCAATATTGCCAGAACTCTTGCTCAGACTGGTCACACAGTCCGCTATCTGGACTGTGATGTGGAAGAACCAAACGGACATCTTTTCTTAAAACCAGATATAAACAGCAGACAAAAAGTCACTATTCTCTCTCCTGTGGGGATTGATAATGAAAAATGTACAGTATGCGGGAAATGTGCTGAAGCCTGCCATTACAATGCTATTGCCATTGTTAATAAAAAAGTACTCTTTTTTCAAAACCTCTGTCATACCTGCGGTGCCTGTACCATAGTCTGTCCTGAAAATGCTGTCATTGAAAAGGAGAGAGAGATTGGTGAAATACTGCAGGGTAAAAGCGGGGATATTGATTTTCACTATGCTCTGTTAAAAACAGCAGAAGGAGGCATGTCTCCCCGTCTGATAAAAAAACTAAAAAAACATGCAGGTGAAGGTATCAACATCCTGGATTCACCTCCGGGAACAGCCTGCTCAGCTGTGGAAACAATCACCAATACGGATCTGGCTGTACTGGTGACAGATCCTACTCCATTTGGAATTAATGATTTAAAACTCTCCGTAGATATGTGCAGAGAGATGGGACAGGAACCGGTAGTAATAGTTAACCGGGCAGATTATATGAATGAGGATCTGAAAACCTACTGTAAGGAACAGGCTTTAGAGATTATCGGGGAAATTCCAGATGACAGAAAGATCGCGGAATGCTATTCAGAAGGAGACCTGGCAGTAGAGAAACTGCCAGAATATTCATCACTTTTTCAGGAGATCTCACAGGACATTATTACAAAAGCACAGCAAAAAAGGCCGGTGAAAAAAAGAATCTCCGTGGCTGCTGAACCCGAACAGTCCCTGGAACATGAACACGAAAGTCAAACCAAAAAATCACTTACCAAAGAACTGGTAGTACTGAGCGGCAAAGGGGGAACAGGAAAGACGTCTCTGGCTGCCTGCTTCTGCGCCCTGGAAAAAAATATTGCCATTGCAGACTGTGATGTGGATGCTGCAGATCTGCATCTCATACTTCAGCCTGAAATAAAAGAAAAAGGGTTGTTCAGCGGAGGTGATACTGCCCGCATTGATCCGGAAAAATGTACAGGGTGCGGAGAATGTTTTAATCAATGCCGTTTTGATGCAATTCAGGAAACTGTATATAACGACAATACTGTTTATACTATTGATGAATTCAGCTGTGAAGGCTGCGGAGTATGCTGTCTGGTATGTCCGGCTGATGCAACCATCTGCGAACCGGCAGTAAACGGAGAATGGTACATTTCCTCTACCCGGTTCGGCCCTATGAGCCATGCCAAATTGGGAGTAGCAGAGGAAAATTCAGGGAGGCTGGTGACACTGGTAAAAAATAAAAAGGACGTAATTGCAGGAGAACAAAATTTTAAAAATGCAATTATTGACGGTTCACCAGGCACCGGCTGTCCGGTTATTGCATCCTTAACCGGTGCAGATTACACCCTGATTGTTACAGAACCTACTGTTTCCGGAGTACATGATCTGAGAAGAATTTTGGATGTTGCCAATTTTTTTCAGATCAAATCCGGTATAGTGGTCAATAAATATGATCTTAATCCTAAAAAAACAGAAGAGATCAAAGCGATTGCTGAAGAAGCCGGTTCCTTCTTTTTAGGGACTATCCCCTATGACAGAAGCGTTACCGAAGCTCAGGTAAAGGGGCTTTCTGTAGTCGAGTATACAGATGGAAACATTTCTGAAGAAATAAAACAGATCTGGAAAAAAATAAAAGAGCAGTGTTTCTAAAAATTGTATAGAGTAATTTATATGACAAAAGAATTTAAGGAGGTGTTATAAATGCCAATTTATGAATATAAATGTATAAAATGCGGTAATAAATTTGAATTACTGCAGAAAATGAATGAAAGTAATCAAAATATCACCTGTCCTAAATGCGGCGCAGAAAAACCGAAAAAACTGTTTTCTACATTTTCCTCTTCTTCTGACAAAGGCTCATCCTGTGATACCGGCACCTGCCCGACCTGTAATCTATAGACGAATGAATATATAAATTGGATTATGTAACGCAGAGTGCTCAGAAAAGACCAGTGCACATAGTGTATATTGTTTATTACTCTGCATGACTTGGCGGCACCTGCGTATTAAAACAGAACGTATTGTAAAAAAATAATTATAAGGAAAATGCCATGAAACTAACTATTATCTACGATAACACGGCTTTAAAGCCGGATCTTACTGCTGACTGGGGATTTTCCTGTCTGATCCAGAGTGATGATCTGCCGACTATCCTTTTTGATACTGGTGCTAACGGAAATATTCTGATATCCAATATGGAAAAATTGCATATTGATCCTGGTGATGTAGAGATTGTTTTTATTTCTCATAATCATTTTGATCACACCGGTGGTCTCTCTGCTTTTCTTACTGTAAACAACCAGGTAACTATTTTTGTCCCTCAGTCATTACGGGGAATACGTAATGTCAAGGAAGTGGTACATGTAACTGATGCTATGAAGATTTCAGAAAATGTGTACTCTACCGGTGAACTTGAAAATATCGAACAGTCAATGGCAGTTAAGACAGATAAAGGTCTGGTGCTGGTCAACGGATGTTCTCATCCCAGTATGTCAAATATACTTGATAAGGTTTCCGAATTCGGAAAGGTATACGCTGTTGTAGGAGGGTTTCACGGATTCAGTGAATTTGAATTATTTAAAGATATGGAGCTGATTTGTCCTACTCACTGTACACAGCAAAAAAAAGAAATTGAATCGTTATATGCTGATCAGGTAATTGAGGGCGGAGCAGGGAAAATCATTGAATTCTAAGGTGCAAGAATTTCAATAATCAACAATAATGAATGTAATGAAAATATCAGACATATTTTAACAGATAAGCAGGATTAATAATTATTGATATCCTGTCAATCCTGTTATTCTTGTCTCAAAAAAAATCATAGGATGAAAACAATGCAAAATGATATCTCGGAAGAAAAAATTAGAGAAATAATAACAAAGATTAAACACTCAGCTATTGACCGCACATTGGTTGAATTGGGTATAATTAAAGATTATAAAATTGATAAAAATAAAGTGTTAATTACCTTGGCATACCCTTTTGATGATATCCCTATCAAAGACTATCTTATCATGAGCATTCAGGTTCCTTTGCAGAAAATGGGAATAAAGGTTAATATAAAAGAAACGGTGATGAATACAAAGGAAGCTAAAGAATTCCTGGAAATGGAAGCAAAATACTGGAAAGGGAAAAAAGACAATAACACTTCCAAAGGGTAAAAAACAGTAATATGGTAGTTAAATTTACAATTGTAGCAGTATTGATATTTCTGTTGGCCATTTTTATGACTATGGTTGGTAAAGGAGGGGGTAATTTTTATGTTCTCATCCTGATAATAGCAGATATAGCAATGCATCAGGCAGCCACCACAGGACAATTCATTCTTTTTACTGCATCCGTTTCTGCACTAATTATTTTCCAAAAAAATCGAAAAGTCGTCTGGCCAATAGCTTTACTCATCGGAATTTTGACTTCAGTAACTGCCTTTTTAGGGGGATATTGTTCCCATATATTCAGCGGCCATATCTTAAAAATAATTTTTATTTTTTTCCTTTTCAGCTCCGGAATACTAATCCTGATACCAGTATCATCTATCAGTAAAAATCAAACTAAAACCACTTATGGATATTGGACAGTGGAAACAGAGGGGAAAAAGTATACAATTAATCTTGGAATCGTCATCCCTCTTACAATGCTGATTGGTTTTGGATCAGGAATGAGCGGAGTATCCGGCGGATCATTTTTGGTTCCACTCCTGGTTCTAGCCTGCGGATTTCCCATGCATATTGCGGCAGGAACCGCATCAACTTTGATAGCAGCAACTGCTTTGATGGGATTCGCTGGTTATGCAATTCAGGGAGATTTTAATCCGGGTGTAGCACTTCCTCTGGCGGTGATAACCATTATAGGAGGTATCCTGGGAGGGAAATGGGCATTATCCACCCGGCCAAAAAATCTTAAACAATTGTTCGCTTTTTCCAATATTGCTGCAGCCCTGTTTTTATTAATACATACAATTCAAACAAACTAAAATAAAACAAATGGAGGAAACATAATGAAAAAAATTGGTATTATAATCTGCGGACGGTATCAAACCTGCGGTGGTGGAAAATGTTTACATTCTATGCGTGAGCATACAGGAGGATTTGCTCTCTATCCCAAAGATGAAGAATTACAGCTGGTAGGATACTCCTATTGTGGTGGGTGTCCGGGAGGTAATGTTGAGTATGTGCCTGAAGAAATGATCAAAAACGGAGCAGAAGTTATTCATCTGGCAACCGGGCTCGTTGTTGGATATCCACCCTGTCCCCGTATTCGCGATTTCAAAGAATTTATCGAAAATAAATATAAGGTGGAATGTGTGATCGGTACCCACCCCATTCCTCTTAAATACTTAGAAGCGCATGAAAACCTCTCTTTCTGGAAAAAAATGAATATGAAAAAACTGGCAGGTCATTTAATGGAAGAGGATAAAAAAATTATGGAAGCATATAATTAATATTTGAAAGGAAGGTTTATGATTTCTCAACGAGTTTTACAAATGAAAAAATCAGCCATCCACGAGATGACCAGATTATCCAAACAGTATGATGATGTTGCTTTTCTGTCCTGGGCAAAGCCTACTTCCGGGACACCTGATCATATAAGACAGGGAGCTATATCTGCCATTCAGAAAGGAGTTACTGACGGATACTCACCTACTGATGGAATCCCGGAGTTACGGGAAGAAATTGCCAAAAAACTTCAGAGGGATAATAATATACAGGCTGATCCTTCGGAAGTAATGGTGAGCGTCGGGGCAATTGAGGGATTAGCTGATGCAGTGATGGCAGTTATCGATCCGGGTGATGAAGTGATTCTTCCCACCCCCACTTATTCAACCCATATACGGCAGGTACTCCTGGCATCAGGAAAACCGGTCACTATTCCTCTGATTGAAGAAAAAGGATTTGCCTGGGATATGGACAGAGTAAAAGACTCCATTACTCCTAAAACCAAAGCTATAATGTACTGTTCTCCCAGTAATCCTACCGGAACAGTGTTTTCTGAACAGGAACTGAGACAGCTTGCCGATATTGCTCTGGAACATGATCTTATGATAATCACGGATGAAGCATATGAATATTTTGTTTTCGATGATCATACACATTTCAGTATAGGATCAATTCCGGAATTAAAGAAAAACTGTATCAGTACGTTTACCTTTACTAAAACCTATGCTATGACTGGCTGGCGCATTGGTTACGTGCATGCAGATCAGGAAGTAATTCAGCATATCCGTAAAGCCCATATCCCTTTTTCTATTTGTGCTCCGGTTGTCTCTCAGTATGCTGCCCTGGCTGCTCTGCAGGGATCACAAAAATGTGTTCAGGAATTTTACAATCACTATCTGAGAACACGTAATCTCATGTGTGAACGTCTTGACCAGCTCGATTCAGTATTCGAATACCAGAAACCAGGCGGTTCCTATCTAATGTTCCCCAAAGTGCTAATTGAGGAAGGAAAAGATTCATTAGCTTTCTGCAAAAAACTTTTAACCGAAATACAAGTATCTGCAACTCCCGGAATAGCCTTCGGCCCCACCGGAGAAAGCCATATCCGGTTGTCTTTTTGTGTGGAAGAAGATATGATTAATAAAGCTTTTGACAGGATGGAGAGATTGTTTTAAGGATTGGATCTGTAATATGACTGATGAAGAAAATGCAGTAAATCCATATTCTGGAAATTTTATTCTGGAACAACTTCAAAGATTCGGATCAGATGTTAACTGTAAACATGATATGACATTCTGGCTTTATTTTCCCAATAAAAACTCAGCAGAGCAGGCTGCTCATCGTGCAAAAAAAACCGGCCTTAAACCCAAAGTATCACCACCTTTGAAAAATTCACCATGTTCTGAATGGCTTTGCCTGCTTTATTGCCCTCATATTCCAGATGAAACGATTCTTGACGGTATTAGTGAATTTTGTACTCAGCTGGCAACAGAATTCAATGGAGAGTATGATGGTTGGGAAGCAAAACTTGAACTTGAAGAAGATCAGAATCCGGTGTTGTCTTTTAAAGAAAGATCCAACAATAATTATGACAAAAATTTCAGTAAAGATTAACAGGATATAATTTGGGCACTCACTATTCTTTACATAAAGAACCGAAATTTCTGGAAAAAAGATTCAGCGTCACATTCGACCGGAGTTTTCAGAAAGTATATCATGTTTCTGCCTTTGACAATCCCCTAATGCCGGTCATTACTGACCAGACTCCAGATAAATTATCATTTTTTTACTGGGGGTTGGTTCCGTTCTGGCTGAAAGAAAAAAACCAAATAAAACAGATCAGGACCAAAACACTGAATGCAAGAGCTGAAACCTTATTTAATAAACCTTCTTTTAAAATTCCCATACGAAAAAAAAGATGCTTAATAGTGGTGGACGGTTATTTCGAATGGAGAGAAATAGATTCCAATATACCAGAGATATTAAAAAAATATGATTATAACGAATTAAAAGATTATGATAAACAAAAGCATAAAGGAGATTCAAAACAAACTGCTTTATTTTGAGTTAATTATCTGTTTATAATGAAACTTTCAGAAAAAATGCATAAGGCCGGCTGGTCTATAACACAGAAAAAAAATGGTGACTTCTGTGTATATGCAACAAACGGAATTAAATTTACCTATTCCAAGACAACTGACACCTGGTCTGAGCCGGTAAAGAAAATTGAAACTGAACTGGATAAACAGTTAAAGGAGATAGAAGAAAATAAGCGTTCACCTTTTATAAGTGCCTCCCGTATGACAGCTTTGTATCACAGCAGAAATGCTTCTCAGCCTGTAAAATGGCTTTGTCAGAGAAACATCCTCCAGAAAAAATCTGTATTACATCTGGGTACCGGTCTGGATAACCCGGCCAAATCCCATATATTGGAATCCGGATGTGCAGAAGTAGCGGACTATGATCCTAACTTTTATCCGGATACCAGCGTCCTGGAAAAACAGTATGATGCTGTCATTGCCAATTATGTCCTGAATATCGTGCCTCCTGATGACCGTAAAGATATCTATAAACTCATCAGAGATACTCTCAAAGAGAACGGCACTGCTTATTTAACTGTTCAGGGCATCTGGCCTGTAGAAAACAATTATAAGATAATTAAGAAATACAGTGACGGATATCTGATAAAAACCGGATACAATACTACATTCAGGAAAGGATACACTAAGGAAGAATTTCTGAATGAAATAAAAAAAGTTTTGGGTGGTAATCCACGCCTTATTACCATGTTTTACAGCAATCCCTTTGTTAGATGGGTGAAGACGTTGGATTGAGGAGGAATTACTCAAATCGGTCGGACTAAGAATTAGAAAATAACCACAGAGAACACAGATAATAATATATTATTTCTATTTACTTTATGATCTCTATGTATTTCCCTGTGCACTCTGTGATTTCATTGTTTTCAAGCTTTTTGGACGATCCCATCACAACTTTCGCAGACCTGTGAGATCATTACTATCAAATACATCATATACTCGGATCAAAGAGTCGGGTAGCCAGGAAAAATTTATTGATCTCTAACTCTTTTCCCACCTATTAAATGTAGGACTGCAACAATTAACAATATCAAAAAACCTACAAATGTCATTACAATTCTCCTCAGCAATTAGTATTTTTTAAAGATATAATTTAAAATTACTGTTTATAAATGAGATGTTAAATATAATTAAAAAAGGAGTAATAATCAAACCCTAGCAAAGATGTACAATGCTTTTAATAAATTCAGTTTGAATATTCATTCTTGTTATATGACTTATGAAATACCATCCGCTATACAAAATCAATAATATTAAATACATCCATAAATAAAGGCTACTTTTCAGTATGAAAACTTATTCTTTTTACATATTCATTACATTTTGAAATAAATCAGTAAACATACTTCTTTATTGGTTTTAGTAGAACTAAACTCTTTATTTTATATATATACAAAAATTTGACTGAGCTTAAGTAATAATTAATTGTTTATTCAAAATTAAATTTTCAACAAAATATATGATCACAAAAATCCTTATGATGATATAAATCCTATAATAAACAAAAAATTATAACCAGATTTTATAAAATATACATTAATTATCCAAATATTTTCCAGGCGCCAACGCTTTACAATAAATACAAATTTTTTATTTTCAAAAAAAAAACGAAATTAATTTAAAAAAATATAAAAATTTAATATTTAAATATATATGGAATAGAATTTGCCTAAAAACGGAATATATAAAAAATTCATCATTAAGGAGAATCTAATTTGAAATTAGTGTTAATACAGATTATACTGTTAGTCATCTCACTTATAGCATCATGTTCATTTCTTCTGATTGTATGTATGATCAGCTTTAAAAATAAAATGAACCAACTATTCATATTATATATGTTTTTTCAGATATGCTGGCTGATTTCAAGTATTGGATTGAGATTTACCGTTGCACATCAGAATACTACAACCTGGGATAATGCGATATTTAATCCTTCACTATGGCTGACATTAGCAGGATTTTCTTTAATAGTAATGACCCTCTATCTGTACAGATTCTCATATTTTTTTGTTACAAAAAATAATCGTTTTTTTAATATATTCTTTATCATACTCAATATATCTGTTATAAGTCTTTTTATTGTACATTTATACACACCTCTATTCTATAATCCTCATTTGAATGTTAACGGATATATGACTATTGATTATCACTGGGGCGGTCTTGCTGGCTCAATATTTTTTAATTTACTGTGGATAATATCTTTGGTGAATCTCTGGAAAGTACGTCATATGGAAGGTATAAATTATTTGATGATAAGTATTTTAATCTATGGCGGAGGTGTTCTTTTGGGTGGCTCACGCTTGATTACATTTCCGACTATGCCAATCGCAGTATTAACAAGTAATGCTTTTTTAGGCTATGTTATTATTGGTAAACGAATTCTCAGCCCGCTCCGCGAAAAATCAATGAAACTGGAACGTGAAATGCTGAAAAGAATAAATCTGGAAAAAAATATACATACTGTAAAAAAAGACCGTTCCCTTCTTTTAAACGAAGTTCATCACAGAGTGAGAAATAATTTACAAATAATCTCCAGTCTGGCTCATTTTCATTCTGCATTTATTGATACACATAATAGTCAGGCTGTTCTTCAACGGTTTCAGGATTTAATGCATTCAATGTCTTTTGTACATAATTATATATATGAGAATAATAATTTATCAAAAATTAATTTTTCACAATTTATAAACGATGTAATTAATAATATCAGAATGACCACTCATAAATCAGAAACGCCTTTAATCAAGCAGAATATTAAAAATATAAATCTTTCTTTGAATAAAGCAATACCGTGCGGTATGGTACTTTATGAATTAATATTAAATGTCTACAAACATGCATTCCCTGACTCTTATAAAGGTAAACCTATACTTTATATTAGCCTGCAAAACATTAATGCTCATTCATATGAAATAATTGTTCAGGATAATGGAATCGGTCTTCCTGATAATTTTGACTTAATAAATATTAACTCAATTGGTTTGAAACTGGTAAAAATTATTGTTGAAGAACAGCTAGAAGGGAGTATTGAGGTGGCTAAAGGAAAAGGGGTTACGTTCAAGTTATTGTTTGATACAAAATAATATAAATTTTCCCTGTTCAGAAAAAAACATTCTAAAAAAAATTATGAGGAGTAAAATGAATAACAAAATTATAACTCTCGGAGCTTTTATTATTGCAAGTGCTATTATTTGGGGAGCAGTCATTATCGGATGTTCATATGCCTTGAAAGGGACAGAATGCTACCACAAAATTCAGAATATATTAGTCGGAGGCGTATTATCACACATAATATTAATATGGGGGCCTCTAATTTTATCATTCAATAAAAAAAGTGACTCAAAATAATATCTTAGCATCCAAACATTCAGTCCACCATGCGGTCTGCCGTCCGCTGTCTACGGTCTATGCTGGCCTCTGGCTACTGACTTCTAAAAGCTAATTTTCTCAAGTTCTCAAGCTCTCACGTTCTCACGTTCTAACACACTTTTTCCTTCAATCCAGCTTAGCTCTCCGATCCCTGCTTTTAACAGAATAATACTCACTGATCTCATCTGTGCTACACCAGGTTCTGATCCCGTGATATTCCAGAAGCGCGACCAGCAGGTTTACAAAATATCTGTCTTCACTTGAATGTGATATGAATACTGGCTGCATAGTGTCCCCTTATTGTTTATTAAAAGATACTTTTTGTATGTTTATATATTTTGTCAGGATATCTAACCATGATCAAAAAACTAAACAATAATAATAAGAACAAAAGTTTAAGAAATCTATTCCGAAAATAAATATGTATTTAAAATAAACAATTTTTTAATTATATTCAACTGTAAATTAGCTATTCAGTACTCTGGGTTTTACAAAAAGTACACAATAACCCCAGAAAATCCAGAGGATTAAATCTAATTAAATTTATATTTGTTTTTTAATCTGTGTTTAATCTGTGTATATCCGTGGCTAAAAGATTACCTTATTTCGCATTTAAAAGACCGGGTGTACCTCAGAAAAATTGTTCTTGCATTTTTAAAACAAAATCATTAAAATCAAATAGTTGATATTGTATATGGGGGTTAAATGAAAAAATTATTTATAATAATAATTTTATTCATTTCTGCTAATTTTTTATTTGCTCAAAAAATAATAAAAATTGTTAATGATTATGTTTTGATCGATACTGATAAGAATATTGGTGAATTAAATGAAGAAATATATGTGTATCGAAATGACAATTTAATAATCGGAAAAATAGTTATAGTAAAATTTTCTCTGAGGCGAACAGCTGGTAAAATATTAGGGGTAAGAGAAAATTATAAAATTAGAATTGGTGACTATGTTAAGGTTAAGAAAATTAAAAAAGAAATTACCCCCTTTTCTTATTATACTCTCGGTTATTCCGTTAACATTCCTTCTCAGTTATTCGGAGCCAATTTATATCAATTAACTAATAAAATGGGGTACTATATTGCTTTCAGAACCGGTGGTTTTCATTTCAGTCGCAATCATTCAGATTATTATGATAATATTTCACAGGAACAGGTGGATTCCTGGGGGGATGATTTAATCGGCAAAGATAAAGGCAGTATTACAATAGATATCGGTCTCACACACTATGTAATACATTTATTTCATGTATACTTTGGAGCAGGATATACTTCTATTCGCAGTTATAAAGAATATGATGATCCGGCAGATATTTTAGGAACTGACAGGGAGTACTGGATTCAAAACACTGACGCTTTAGTATCAAAAATTGATGTGTTTGGAGGATTGATTTTTACTGTTGCTAATACATTTACTGTGCATATTGGATATGTCACAATCCCTTCCGGGGTTAATATTGGTATATCTTATATTTTACCGAAATTCTGAACATTCTGAGGCTGTGCCCAGGAGGATAAAGAAGTGAGGGTTGAATCTTTGCATTTTTATTATTCATAAGTGTAAAATCAATTGATCGGGACTCATTAAAACAAAATTTTAACGCAGAGTAAGCAAAGATATTGCAGAGTTCGCAAGGACCTCTATCCCCTCAATGAAATTGAACTCCCTCTGATTCAGTCAAAAGATCTGGAAGATTGTTCTCCGGTAGGAAAGAGTTTTTGCCGACGGGAGTGGCAGGAATGGATTTTGAAGCAAGATAAATGGAAAGAGGCGGTTCAGGCTTATGTAGCCTCAATTAGTTATTCTGATGCTCAGCTTGGGCATCTGTTGGACGCATTAGATAAATCTCCCTATGCTGAAAATACTATAATTGTTCTCTGGTCTGATCACGGTATGCATATAGGGGAAAAGGAGCACTGGGAAAAGTTTACATTGTGGGAAGAATCCACCCGGATTCCGTTAATATTTATAGTACCTGATATGACACAACCACAGAGCATATGCCAGCAACCGGTTAGTCTTTTGGATGTCTATCCGACTCTGGTAGAACTGACCTGCAATAGACCGGCTTCTACCCTGGAAGGTAAAAGTTTGGTGCCTCTGTTAAAAAATCCTTCTCTGGAAACTGATAAACCCATTGTGAGTACCTGGGGCTACAATAATCATGCAGTCCGTTCCAAACATTGGCGGTACATTCAATATCATGATGGAACGGAAGAACTCTATGACCACCGGAAAGATCCAGATGAATTTGCCAATCTCGCTTCAAAGCCTGAATATAAGGCAGTAATGAAAAAACTTGCCTCTTGTATACCTAAAGTCAATCATTCACCTTTGGACAGTGAATGACCAGGGTTTTTGGGTTTTATAAAAAAATTAATCCGTAAGTTCTATTTCCAGGGTCAGAAAAAAACTTCGGCCTTTTCCGCCCATGTTTTCCATTCAGCGGCCAGACCCTCTTCCTAATTATGAGAATTTTCTTCAGAGCGTTTAAACCTAAAAAAATCCATTCTTATTGATAGAATTTCCAGTAAATAGCATAACGTTGATCAAAAAGACGATAGAAAGGAATCAATGTAACATCTCTTGGTGATCCGACACCTATTGTTTGAAAAACAAGTGAACGTCCTTCTACAGGTTTAATCCATTTATCCGGATATTTAGGGTCTGCTTTAAAACCAGGAACAGGAATGGGATCTTGTTTCGGAGCATATTTATTGTAAATCTCATCATGAGCAAGCTCAATCTTTTTAAGTTCACCTGCTAGAACCAACGGTCCATACATAATCGCAGCTATACTGGGATCATCCGGTGTTCGCTCAACATATAAAGACATCGGTAAAAAAAGATCGATTTGATCTCTGTCTTTCCAAGTACGACTGATTGACAGGTAACTACCTCCTCTTGCAGAAATAGCCTGCTCTTTTCCGTTAATAGACAGCTTGATCCTGGACTTTACCCAACTCGGAATCCTATAATTTATAGTAATATCCACTGGATCCTCCGTCTCGATAATAAAAGAAGAAGTGTTCTCTTCAGGAAAACGGGTTTTCTGCTTTAAGATTATTTTCTTATCTCTCCAATTCAGTTCCGATGCAATATAAAGATTAACATATAACTCATCCTGATTATAGAAATAAATGCTGTTTCCATATTTGGCATGATTCTCCATACCGGTTCCAGTGCAACACCAAAAGGAATTTAAGGGAGTCATAAAGGTTTTATAATACCCAGATGCCATAGCTACATGATACATCATCATGCCGTTTTTTGGATGCTGAGTGGGGAGGATTCCGTTGAATAAGGCTCTTTCATAGTAATCCGCATATTTTATATCAGGATCCCAAAGAAAAAGATGCCTTGTAAGTTTAAGCAAATTATACGTACAACAGGATTCTTGGGTATTGGAGCCCAATTCTTGAGAGATATGGTAGGGATCACTGTGCCATCGTTCATGCCAACTGGTACCACCTGTTACAAAACAATGAGCATTAACAACCTGCTGCCAGAAAAACTCAGCAATATTACGAAGTTCTCGATCTCCAGATAATTCATATTCACGAGCAGTACCAATGATATTGGGAATAAACGAATTGACATGTTGCCCCTGCAGTTCATTTCGGTATTCAGATAAAGGTTCTGTATAAGAATTTTGATCGAATCGCCGAGCCAACTTAAAATATTCTTGTTTTCCAGTCAAAGCATAAAGATTGCATAGGGTTTCATTCATTCCTCCCTGTTCTGTATGATTGAGCATTCGCTGCATATCTTCATAACTCAATTTATCAGTCCGGCTCTTAATCCATTGCGCCATTTTTTCCGCCATGTCAAGAGCTGTCTGATTATTACAATAAATATACATATCCTGCAAACCAGCAAAAATTTTATGTAACGTATAATAGGGAGCCCATACTTTTTCTGTTGCTTCCACTCGTTCAATAAATTCTTCCGGAAAAGCACTAAGATAACCATCAGCGTTTAATGCTTCCTGCACCTTACTTAATTCATCTATAATGTAATCCGCTTTCTCTTTGAGAGCTTCATCTCCTGTTGCAGCATACATCATTGCGCAAGCTGAAAGATAATGACCTATTGAATGACCTCGTAGTTCTACATCAGGTTTTTCCCAACCACCAAGGGGCTCGGCGTCTGAAGGAAGTTGAGCATTAATCCTGAAATTATGCAGAAGTCGATCAGAATCCAGTGAATGAAGGTACTCACGGTCCCTTTCCTGATTAGCTTTAAAAGGTCCATCCAGCAAACGGACATCTTTCAAGGGAAATGCATGGATCCGATTATCAGCCAACGGACCTTCTACCGCAGGAGTATTATTGGGAAGATTATATGACTTGCTTAATATGGTTACATCAGACTTTTCTTTACAACCTGTAGTAAAGATTATTCCAAGTATCAATAAAACTAAAAATAAAGTTATATTTATTCTGTTCATATATTACCTCCTTTATCCCATGGCCAGGGAAGAACCTTAGCCCTTTCTGCCCAGGCTTTCCATCTAGTGGCCAGTTGTTTGACCAATTCCGGTTTCCCGGAAGCCAGATTATTGGTTTCTGTCCGGTCTGCTTCCATATCATAAAGTTCCCAGGTACCTTTTTCTCCTTTGGCTACAAGTTTCCATTTCCCCCAGTGTACAGCCCGGTTTCCTTCATGTTCGAAATAGAGACCATCTCTTTCCAGGATTTGGTTACAGAACACAGGTACCAGGCTTTTCCCTTCCATTGGGGTAATCCGGTTTCCTTTAAATTCAGTGGGATAGTGGGCTTGTGATACATCCACACAAGTAGCCATAATATCAATCAAATGTCCGGGACAGTCGCGGAATTCTCCTTTCGCATTTATTCCTGCCGGCCAGTGCATAATTAAAGGAGTTGCCACCCCTCCTTCGTGACTCCAATGTTTATAAAGCCGGAAGGGAGTATTGGAAACATTAGCCCAGGGAACGCCGTAACTTTGAAATGTGGTTGGAGGACCGGGCATCAGCTCCGGCTTGTTTCCGGCAATAACCGGCTGGCCCTCTCGGGTAGTTCTGGGACAAATATGGGATTCATTGTACAGCCAATTCATCCAGGAATCCGTCAGTTCCTCAGCACAACCACCGTTATCTGCCAGAAAAAATATCAGGGTATTATCCAACTCTCCGTCTCGTTTCAACTGGGATACAATACGTCCGATTCCCTGATCCATGCGGTCAATTTGAGCTGCATAAACCTCCATTCTCCGCATCTGCCACTCTTTATGCTCCGCTTTTTCCCAGGGAGGAATCCTGAAATCACGTTGTGTGAGCTTCCACTCTGATCTGATCAATCCCATTTCAATCATACGCTGATATCTCTCTTGTCGTAAAACATCCCATCCGGCCCGAAAGCGACCCTTATATCGAACTATATCTTTTTCTAAAGCATGGAGAGGCCAGTGAGGAGAGGTATAAGGAACATAAAGAAAAAACGGACTCTCCGATTGTTTATTCCGATGCTCCCGGAGGAACTTGACAGCATAATCGCTTATAGCATCAGTATAATAAAAAGGCTGAGAAGGAAGGTCAATATACTGGTTATCCA
>Ga0180433_10000938_pt1 | contig 49433 bp, 43 predicted proteins | sample SS_ome_8_FD_132980 | JGI IMG/M metagenome (GOLD analysis project Ga0180433, IMG submission 132980) | Hypersaline lake sediment archaeal communities from the Salton Sea, California, USA - SS_1_D_1 metaG | ecosystem: Environmental > Aquatic > Non-marine Saline and Alkaline > Hypersaline >...
AAGATGGTGAATAATTCAGCCTTCCATTATCACTACATTCAAAAGGGTCCTACCTGCTCCCCTGATTCATGGTCCTTCCTTTCGTTCGCTGCGAGGAATGGCTGAGGGGTTTGAGGGTCCATGTGGATCATCACCGGATTTCCACGCCGATTAGGGTCACTGGTGAGAAAACCCTCGACCTCCGGGGCCGGAGATCCATATCCGCCACCCAGTTCGACTTCACATTCTCGCACAGGGGCACTGGGGGTGAGGACAGGGAGGGCCAGGGGAGGCTCTTCATCCCGTCGAAGAGGCCCAGGGAGCACATGCCCATGGTCGTCCACATCCACTACGAGTTCGGCCCGGAGGCCTTCACTAGGTTTCTGGAGAGGGGATGGGCTGTCATGACCCAGACCAACCAGCGGAGCTACAACGTGGCGAACCTGATGGGAAACGGGATAAACAGCTGCGTCGCCATGGCCCAGCTCCCCAGGAGAATGCCGTTCGTCGACCAGCAGAGGGTCATGCTCTTCGGAACCTCCGCGGGGGGCTACCACGCCCTGATGGCGTCCTCCTTCATCTTCCCCGTCAACGCCGTGGTCGCCCTGGTCCCGCCGCTGAACCTGAAGTACAACATCAACTACCTGCTCAGAAATGACGAGTTCAACGTGGATCCAGATAACCCGGACCAGCCGCTCAACTCGCCCCTGAGGGGCGTTACCGTATTCGCCACCGAGACGGCAAAGTCCGGGCGCCCCGACCTGCAGGACTGGAGCAAATTCAGTCCATCCTACCGGACTCATCTCATCACCTTTCCCACCCTGGTAACCTACTTCACCGGGGACGGTGCGGTCCCGGTCAACCAGCTCTCGAGGGAACTGGCTCACGAGACACCGGGCGGGGTCTGGCCAGACGGCTTCTCGTTCGAAATGGAGAAGATGGTGGATGAGAAAGAGGAGAGGCTGGAGCTGCTGGATGCCCTCGACCCCGGGGATTACCAGCTGAGGGTCGTCAAGGTCCCATCAGGTTCCCCGACCGTTGATGTTCCCGGTGGCGAGATGACCGAGGAACAGAGGTCCGGGATTTTCACCCACTCCGTCAGGTGGAGCAGGACCAGGAGGTTCTCCATCTACGTGGCCGACGAGGGCTACCCCGAGGTCTACAGCGGCCACTCAAAGTACCACCACAGGCAGGACGACACCTCCTTCTTCGAGCACCACCTCTCCGGTCCGCCCCGCAGGGACATCCTGACCCGGGAGAAGATGGTGCAGCTAATGGAGAGGTTCTCCGGGAGAGGGGGGGACGAGGGCAGACAGTATGACGGTGACGAGTCATGGCCGATATCCAGGCACGATCGCCCCCACCTGGAGAAATGGTACGTAGCAAGCGGGCTGGAGGCCTACATCAACTCGGGTTCTGGGCACGAGGGGCACCTTCGCAGGCTCTACAGGGCGCTGCCGGAGGACCTGAAGATCCTCGACCTTGACACAAGCCCCGAAGGTCGTTTTGACCGGAATCCCGGGGAGGTGCTCCGCTACCACATGATGATGACGCTCCTGCAGAACGGGGACATAAAACTGGCCCGGCACGCTATGAAGGGCATCCTCGCGAGGTGAGGTGATGGATTCAAACCCTTTGGGGCTTCACTACCTCGATGGCACCAGGGACATCGTCCTCGAGGAGGTTCTCAGGACAGAGGGCATCCCGTACGAGCGACTGTCAGTTGCGGATGCCCTGGAAAATTGTTGCTCGCTGGTCCTTGGGGAGGTTGAGCTCTCGGGCCCCGAACTCGACCTGGTCCACGGCTTCGTCGATGAGGGCGGAACCCTGATCGCGTTAAGGCCGGGTGATTCCCTCTGCGAGTTATTCGGTCTGGAGCTGGCCAGAGAGGTTCAGAGGGACGGGTACCTCGCCGTCGAAACCGCCGGGTATTCCGGAAGGCTCCAGGTACTTGGAACCTCCAGGGGGTATGGTGGTGGAAGGGATATCTGCCACCTCGATCCCTCTGGAAGGGGCGGCATCATCGAGACCGAATGCGGCCGGGGGAAACTGGTAATCTTCGCCTTTGACCTCGCAGGGACCTTCCTGTCAATCCAGCAACCAGACTCGAAAATTGGGAGGGCCTACGATACGTCCAAGGTCGACCCCGGGCTCGCGGGTATTCCCCAGCTTGACGTCATGCGTCGCATCATCACCAGCTTGATCCTGGATGGAATACCCCACCCCGTGCCTAGGAAGTGGTACTTCCCGAACTGCCACCTCTCCGCCGTCATACTGAGCGGGGACCAGGACGGGAGTGATTCCGGGAGAATGGAGGTGGTACATGAACTCGTAAGGAACCTAAAGGCCCCGTACACGCTCTTCACCACCCCCAGGAACCAGCCCATGTCCCGGGACCAGCTATCCGCCCTGAGGAGAGGTGGAATGGAGATAGCGCTGCACGCTAACTTCACCGGCGGACCCTCCTTTACCAGGGAGGAATTCAGGTACCAGATGGCAAAGGCGGAGGAGGACGCCGGCGTGAAAATGCGCGGGGCACGAAACCACGCGCTTCGCTGGGGAACCGTGAGAATGATGCCCCTCTGGATGGAGGAGGCGGGCCTCGAGTATGACTCGGACCTGGGGCTCATGCTTCCCGAGGAGGGCACCCAGGGCGCGGGCTACTGGGTCGGGGGCGGGCTCCCCTACTACTTCATACACCCGGAGACCTTCCGCAGGATCGACGTCCTTGAGCATCCCCTCACCGCCGGGGACGACGTGCTATTCTGGGACGGGAGGCCGCTCCAGGTCGACATCGACGACCCGGGCTGGCTTCCCTCGCACCTCCACACCGAGTCGGATGGGGGGCAAAGTGGTGACCTGCCCCGAAAATCCCCACCGAGAACGAAGACGTACTACCCCGGCTTCAGGCTCACAGAGGAGGGGGCCTTCGACCTGGCAAGGAGGCTAATGGAAGAATCAATGGACGGCTACCACACGGTCCAGTGCTACAACTGCCACCCGCTCTACCTCTCCAGCAGGGCGACGGGGGAGGCCTACCACCACAGCGACGCTTTCTTCAGGAAGACGGTGGAGTACGCGAGGGAGAGGGGCGTTCTGCTGCTGAACCACGGTGAGTGGAACGACTTCTGGAGGCGGAGGGAGGCCGTGATGTATGCGAACCTGCGCTGGGATCCCCCGGATAACACCCTGCACTTCGATATTGAAAAAGATGGATCTGGCGATGTCACGCACATGCTTCCCATGGTGTGGGAGGGCAAGTCAGTGTCGATTGAAATAGATGGCAGCAAGTCATCCTATTGCGAGCTAGAGTTCCTCGGCGAAACGCACGCCATGTTTAACCTGCCGGCTGGAGGCGGTACAGTCCACGTGGAGGCCAGGTACAGCCCGGTCCACTCCAACCATTGAAAACGTTATTAGCAATGGGGGTAGCCCCTCGGTCACCGGGTAGATTGATATGGTCAACTTCGAACAGATATCCGCCGCCAGGGAGAGGGGAATCAGGTGGCTGCTGGACAGGCGCAACCCCGACGGGTCGATGGGCCCCGCCTACGAGGGCATGGGCTGCTACTACAGGGCTCCCTGGACCTTCGCGGTCTGCGGCAGGCACAGGGAGGCGGCGATGATGCTGGACTGGATCCGCCGCTATATGCTCGCGGACGACGGGGATTTCAGGGGTCAGTACCCCAGGGACGACTGCGACGGATACTACGCCTACCCCAACGCCAACATCATCTTCGGGGCCCAGATGCTGCGGCAGTTCGACATATCCAGCAGGGGCATGGATTTTTTACTGACGATGCAGGACCCGGATTCAGGTGGATTTTACCTTCGGAAGGACAAGATGGGTCCCGGGGGGATCCAGGACATCTGGCTCAGCTCCCAGTGTGGCCTGACGTGCCTCATGACGGGAAACATGGCCGCGGCGGAGAAGACCGCCTCCTTCATGGAGATGGTCTACGATCTGCAGCCCGACCTCGATGACAGGCTTTACGTCGCCTACTCCGGAGAAAGGGGGCTGATCACCGAATTTGAAGACGCTTCCAAGAAGGCCTACGTGGTCGAATCGTCAGGTCGAAAGCAGTACTACTTCCAGCCGGGTATAACAGCGGCATTTCTCTGCAGGATGTTCATGGCAACGGGGAGGGAGAAGTACCTGGAACTGGCCAGGGGGTACGAGAAATTCGCCATGGGGTGCGAGCACCTCTTCTCCGCCCCCCAGGTCTGCAAGGTGGGGTGGGGTGCGGCCCTGCTCTACCAGATTACAAAGGAGCACGAGTACCGGGAGATGACGGAGAAGATCGTGGGATACTTCATAGATAGACAGTACCCCGAAGGCTACTGGCTGAACGTGGCCCCCTACCACAGTCTCGCAAAGGCCATGGAGATCACCGAGGAGTTCGTGGTGCACCTGGACACCTTCCAGAACGCGCTGGCGACATAGAATTCCTGGAATTTTTTCAACGCCGCTCATTCAAGCTCTGACCTTAGCCTCGTCGTCCTGACCCGTCGGTACAGACCCCTTCTGAGCATCAGGAAGAAGACCAGGTACCCCGAAAGCAACAGCGTGCCGCTCACGGCAACCCACTCGGTGAAATAGACCCATAGCAGGGCCTGGTCCTTAAGCCTCATTGTCCTGAGCTCGAACTCGACGATGGCCCGGTTGGCCTCCTCGGACAGGGCGAGGGCCTCGTCGTAACGACTGTCGAGGTAGCTATCCCGTGCACCCTCGATAATCTCGTCGACCTCCGCCTTGTCACCGAGCACCTGGTTGGAGTTCGCCCCGAACTTCTCTATGAAGTCGATGAAGGCGTTGATCGTTGACACCCTCTCGTTGTAGTTCCTCAGGTTGCGCCTCACGGCATTGACGACGATCACGTCCTGTGGGATCGGCCTTCCCAGGGAGTGTTGGATTATGTTCATGAGGATGTCAAGGCCGTACTCCTGTTTGGAGGGCTCGTAGATGCTGGACCACCATGGGACGTCCAGGTCATCCGCCACCGACCAGGTCATGCCCGAGCCCACCCCCCAGGACAGAAGCCACGGAAATTCCCGTCCCGTGACCTTGGGGAACGCCCCGGCGGCCCTTGCCCAGGTGGTGGTGCCCTCCTGCGGTTCCATCGCCACTATGTAGAAGGTGGAGCCCGGTACCTCCTCGATACCGACATCCAAAAAGGGGGTCAGCACCGGCGGCAGGCCACTGTCCTTCTCGAGGACTACCTTGTACGCCGCTCTGCCGGCCGTGGTCTGCCGCCACAGCTCCACCGCCGAGGGATCGTTTGGAAACGCGGGGGCAAGGGTCGACTGGAGCCAAGCGAAGTTCGGTTCAGCGGAGTCTATCGTGATTCCCCCGAGCGTCTGGAAGCCACCGCCGCCGTTCTCCGTTATTGCAGAGTACATGTTGTCGATTTGCACGGGCGTGAAGGGCTCGAAGTACGGGTTGATGTACATGAAGAAGTCGTACTCCCAGGTCAGCTCCCTGGTGCGAGGGAAGTAGAGCCGGACCTGGCGCCGGGCCTCGTCAAGGTCCATCCTCCAGTGGACCTTGGTTGGGACGAGGGTGAAGGTGGCGGCGGGCTCCGACTCGAACCAGAAGGGCAGGGGGCAGGTCTCGGGCACCACCTGGCCGATGAACAGTAGGTTGATCCTGTCCAGGGCAAGTGCGGGCATCGAGATGAGCAGCCCTACGAGCAGGCAGATTATCAGGCGCAACTGCCCGGGAAACGCCGGGGGGCAAGATAAATGATGTGTATCAGCGGGAATCCCCGCTGGGCAATCCTGCCTTAAAGGGGGCTACCTCCGGGATAACCTCTCGTCCAGGGATTCCAGGGCCTCGATGACCTGGTTGAAGCCCCGCCTCAGGGTGAAGTATACCCCGCCGACCAGTACAATGAGTATGGCTAGCATCACGATCAGGACGATCTCGCCGTAGGTAACAGTACTCATCGCTCCCCAATGGTGTTCGATGCCTATTAGGTTTTCTCCCCCGGCCCGGCCGTGAAGGGCCAGCATGTCGAGTTGAAGCCACCAAAGAGTTAATACCCCGTATATGTCTGTTGAAAGCGGTGTCCATGCCTGCCTCCAGGCAAGCAATGATGGGTTTGCTCATTTTAATCGCGTTTTTCCCCGCATGTCCGGGCCAGGGACGGCCGGTGAGGGTGCTCGTGATGGGTGCGACGGCCCCCTGGCTGAACCCCATTCCCTCCTGGGGGAAGTACGAACCGCTCCTGGAACTGACCCTGATACCCTCAACTGTCCCCGTGGGTGGCATGGCCACCCCCCAGATCGACACGGGTCGCAGGTCGATGAGGATATACTTCCCCCGGTCCTACAGCGAGCTGATCGAGGACGACTTCATGGTCTTCGAGCACATGTTCATGGAGTTCTTCAGCCCCGAGCAGCTCAGCGACATGTACAGGGCGGTTGTGGACGTGGGCCTGGGCGGCTTCGTGACCATAGGGGGTATAACACACACCAGCGTGACCCCGAACTACGCCTGGATTAACTCCCCGCTGAACGATGCCTTTCCATCACCTTCCTCGGAGGAGGTGTTCGAGAAGTGGAGGCAGTACGGGTCCGTCTCGGCCAAGGTAAGTGTCAACCGGGATGGGAGCCTTCCACCGGTGCTGGCGATGCTGCTTCCCTTCGGGATAGACGAGATTACCCAGCCCGTTATATACTACATGGATGCAAAGGAAGGGTCGAGGATATGGGCCCGGAGCGTTGACGGATTCGAGAACCCGCCCTTCCTGATATCCTGGACGTACGGGCGGGGGGAGACCTGGGCCAACTCGATCGGCATGGGATACCCGTGGTGGCGGCTGCGTGAGCCCCACAGGGGTGGAAACCCCTACGCCCTCGACGTCTTCATGAACATGCTCCTTTTCTCCACGGGCGCCGATCTTCCCTCGGACATAGCCCAGGTCCACTTGGCGAGGGAGGCCCTGATGAACTTCGAGGATTCACGGGAGTGGCTGCTCTCGGTTATGGAGTTCGCAGACAGGTTCGGGGCCAACATCGGTGGACTTTGGTCTAGCCTGGACCAGGTCGGGGAGTCGAGGGACCTGGCGGAGGTCGCGTACCTGGACCAGGATTACGGGAGGGCCATTGGGATCATCGAGGAGGCTAAGGCGACTATAAACGATCTGGCCGGGGATGCCATACGGCTTAAGGACAGGGCGCTTCTATGGACCTACCTAATAGAGTGGTTCGCCGTTGCCGGTACGCTCATGATCTCGGGCGAGGTACTCTACCTCGTCATGGTCAGGCGCAGGCTGTACAGGGAGTCGGGCATCACGCGGGCGTACTAGTTAGCCCTTGAATGGATTGAAGGTAGATGAGAGGAGTGAAACGGCCGGGAAAGGGGGGGATTGTGTTTGGGGGGATTAAAGAAACAGTCCTTCCCCGACCTTGAATTAGATTAGACGTCCGGGGTTTAAAAGACTTCTCATAAAATCGATCGGATGCGTTTCATGGCGTGGCACTTCAACGGTCGTTTGGGATGCTATTCACCACCATCTCCCGTTCCCGCCCCCAGTTTCCTCCAGTCGATGATGAAGACGACGGCTCCGGCGAGGATCATGAGAAGGCCGTAGGTCTCGTGACCGAGGAGCTCGAACTCGAGGTAGCCCCATGTGAGCCAGTGCTCGACGATCAGGAATATCCCGGAACCGACGAGGCCGAATGCGAGGGCACCGAGAAGTAGAAACCCGTGGTACCTGTCCACAGCCAGATTGGCGGGACCCACCCTGTTATGTGTTACACCGGGTTACTTGTGCCCTTTTGCTCATACATTATAGCGAACGGTTCCATGGGATATTGGTACATTTGAGCCTGGTCAAGGGACTTCTCGTCATCGCAGGGACCATATCCCTGGCCGTTGGCCTTATTGGGATCTTCATCCCAATCCTCCCGACCACCCCCCTCCTGCTACTGGCTGCGGCATGCTACCTTCGGGGCTCAAGGAGGATGCATGACTGGCTCCTTAACAACAGGTGGCTAGGCGAGTACATCAGGAATTACCGGGAGGGGAGGGGAATCCGTGCCTGGACCAAGATCGCCATAATAATCCTGCTGTGGGCGACGATTACCTACTCGGTCCTCTTCGTCGTCGGGAACCTGGCGATCCGGTTGCTTTTAATCGCAATAGCCTCGGCCGTTACAGTACACGTGCTCACCATCCGAACCATGCGGGGTTGAGCCCGGACATCAAATCTAATAGTGATGAACCCGAGTTAATTCGGGGTTAAAATGGCGGGCGCAAACAGGTTGATCGATGCCGGCGGTGGAATGGTGCGACCGTCCCGGGACAGGGAGCTTCCACTTCCCAAGAACAGGGGAGGGATGGAGGCGCCCATCTCTGCCGTCTGGCACGTGGTGGGGAGGCCCTCGGACCTGACCCTCGTGCAGCTTTTTGCATAGAGGCTGGGGGTCTCGATAAGCTGGGAGCAGAATAAGCGGGACAGGGAATCCATCGTCGTCTTAAGTGAGGAAGAGACCAGCCGGGGTTCGGATTGAGCCCCGGTTCAGGGTCGGCGTTAGGATAAAGGGTTAGACCAGCTCAGACCATCCACCAGTGCTCAGGGGATATACTCTCGATCGATGGGGACCTCTGATCCTCGGGCAGGGACTCAAGAAGCTCCCTTGCCTTCAGGCCTATTGCCTCCACCGCCAGCTCCACGTTCCTGCGGCCAACCTCCGGTGAGGCATGCTCCCTGGGGTCCAGCCCACCGATGCCCCACGGGTGGCTCATGTCCAGCACGATCTTCTCATCTCCCAGCTCAGAGATCTTTACCCTGTCCGGGTAGAAGAACATCATGTTCGATGTCTCCCACTTCGCGGCGTGGTCCGTATTCGATTCCTCCGACTGGCTCAGGCTGACCTCCCAGAGGCCTATACCCGTGCAGGTCCCGTCCCCGGTTACCTCCTCGAGGGCTCCGTTGATCATGTCGATCTGGCTCTGCACGTTGTGGCCCGAAACGCCAATGATCACCCGGAATCCCGTCCCCTTGAGGCGTTCGAAGAGCTCCCCGTAAACGGGTACCAGGTCGATCCCGAGGCCGCTGTGGAGCCACTGGGCCGGGTAGACGACGCCCCCGAATTTTTCTGCACACTTTACCAGGATGGCGTGGGCCTTCAAAGCATCGTTGCCTAGGGGGAGGTGCCGTCCGTGCCACTCGATCAGCCCGAAGGGGACGTAGACCACGGGAAACAGCCTTATTGCCTTCTCGAGCTGGCCAGGCCTGAGGAACTGCATCTGGACTTCTCTGGAGAGGGTACTTTCCATGATAACACCGCTGGTATTTCTGCGGGCCGGGTGGAAAAGCCTTTCCCAGGCGGGTCAAGGGACAGGTGCAGGTGAGAATAGATTTTTTTATGGTTCCCCTGCCGTGAGACATGGTATATTCGCACGAAAAAACCCTTATATACTGCAGGCCCGGCCAGAGCCGGAAAAGGAGATTGATGGAATGAAGGAACTCAAGATCGTAGAGGAGCCCAACCTGCTGGAGGAGATGTTTACCTACGTGCTTCCACCGCGGATATCCTTCGCGGGGAAGATAGTCGAGGAGATCGACGGAGAGATGGTCGAGTTCGACCCCGGGGAGGCCGTGAAGAGGGACCTCCACATCAGCGATACCACCTTCAGGGATGGCCAGCAGGCCAGGCCCCCCTACACGGTCAAGCAGATAGTGGACCTCTACGAGCTAATGTCCCGCCTGAGCGGGCCCGAGGGCGTGGTGCGCCTTACGGAGTTCTTCGTCTACAGCCAGAAGGACAGGGAGGCGGTCACGGCCTGCAGGGACCTCGGCCTAGATTACCCCAGGGTCACGGGCTGGATCAGGGCGGACAAGGGCGACCTGGCCTGGGTGAGGAAGCTCGAGCTGGAGGAGACGGGCATACTGACCTCCTGTTCCGACTACCACATATTCCTCAAGCTCGGAAAGGACAGGGAGGCCATCATGGACCAGTACCTCGGGGTTGTCAGGGAGGCAATCGACTCGGGGATCAGGCCCAGGTGCCACCTGGAGGACGTTACCAGGGCCGACATAGACGGCTTCGTGGTGCCCTTCGTTCAGAGGCTGGCCGAGATGTCCGAGGATCTGCCCGAGGATATGAAGGTGAAGGTCAGGCTATGTGACACCATGGGGTTCGGCGTGACGTACCCGGGCGCGTCCCTGCCCCGGAGCATACCAAAGCTGATCTACAGGATGGTCCACGAGTGCGGCATACCCCCCGAGAGGCTGGAGTGGCACGGCCACAACGACTTCCACAAGGTCCACATCAACGGCGTCACGTCTTGGCTTTACGGCTGCGACTGCGTCAACTGCACCCTGATGGGGTTCGGCGAGCGGACGGGGAACCCGCCCCTTGAGGGGGCGATAATGGAGTACATAGGGCTGAAGGGCGAAAAGCACGGCATCGATACGACTGCGATTACAGATATTGCCAGGTACTTCGAGTCAATAGACACCCCGCCTGCCCGCAACTACCCCTTCGTGGGAAGGGACTTCAACACCACCCGGGCCGGGATTCACGCCCACGGGCTGTACCAGGACGAGAGGGTCTACAACATATTCGACACGACAACCCTGCTGGGCCGCCCCCCCGTTGTGTCAATAACCGACAAAACTGGCTCGGACGGCATCCACTACTGGGTCAACGACTTCCTCGGACTTGAGGGTGACGAGAGGATAAAGAAGACCAAGATGGTCAAGATCATGAGGTGGGTAAAGGACCAGTACGACGTACACGGAAGGATGACGGCCATCTCCCGCGAGGAGATGGAGGAACAGGTGAAAGAGCACCTGCCCGAGTATTACGAGGGTCGGAAGGGCGCTTAGCCTCCCTTTGCCCGCTCATATGAACTTCTGTACCTGTCCCTGAGCTCGGGCTCGGGCAGGAGCGGGCGGCTGATGGAATCTAGGAGCTCAGTGGGCATGGAGCCCGACTCTATCAGCATTCGACCCGCCTTCCGGAGCGAACCGCGTATCTCCCTCTTCTCGTCGGGTTTTTCCCTAAGGATGAAGGCGTGTGGCCGAAGAACGGCCCCGCCGAACTCCACGCCGAGGTTCATGGCCAGCTCCTGGACTATTTTCAGGACGATGCCCATGTTCTCGACCTCCCACCATCCGCTGGTGGAGACCAGGACAAGCTTCGAAAGCTTCACGCCTTCCGGCCTCCTCCCCCTGGTCCTTCCGTCCCTGAACTCCAGCTCGGGCTCGATGATGGGGCACATCCGGTTCAGGAAGTTCGCCATGCAGCCCGGGATCGGTATATATACGGGTGTGGCTAGGATCAGGATATCCGCCTCCCTGACCTTCGGGTAGATCTCCTGCATGCCGTCATTCTGTATGCACTCGCCGGGGTTTTGGAACCAGCAGTTGAAATCTGCGAGGCAATCATTTACATCGAGATCGGCGGCGTAGAGGAGCTCAACGGAGGCCCCAGCGTCCTCCATTCTTCCGATGAATGGGGCGAGTATACCCGCGGTGTTTCCCTCTCCCTTCCGGGGGCTGCCGTTGATGACAAGCACCTTCGTCATGGTTTTCGTGGTGCGCCAAATACTGTTAACTATTACGAGATAACGGGAAGGCAATAAACGTGAAGCCAGAAGAGAAGAAAAAGAGGGAAGCCCAGAACACTTCATCTCCGTCATCTAGGCGTTTATTATTTCTCGAAGGCATGTCCTATGGATTGGATTCTTTCTTCATCCTGGAAATCATGTACCCGAGCTTCTCCAGCCTACGGGTCAGGGATCTTAGCTCGCGTATGTGTCTGGGCGGCACATAACTAGGACCCACAAGTCCTAGGCGGTACAGGTGGGCTAGCCAGGTGGAGTCATGCTCATCCGTTTTCTTTCCCTTGATGGTCTGCATGGACATAGGACAGATCAGCACTGCTTTGATTCCTCTCAGCTCCAGGTAGTCGTAGGCACCCATCCAGTAGGGTCCAGTAGGGTCCAGTAGGGTCCAGTAGGGTCCAGTGGACTCCATCACAACAGTGCTACAACCTTCGTCTACTATTTTCTGGTAGAGATGATTCATCCCTGGTCCGTTGTTCTCAAGATCCTCCATGACGATGGGGGTTTTATCATCGCTCACGATGGCTGCTGTGCAGGTCTTCTTGTGCACATCCAGACCATGAACCTTCCCCAGCACAGGGACGGGGTTCCTGGGACACGTTTTTGGTGTTCTTTTTATTCATATCACACCTCTCTGTATGGGAGGCTTGACCCTGGACCCCTGATCCGGGTCGTGGGAATGGTTGGCAGGGATTGTCCAGACCCCGAACGTGGAACTCCTATCCGTGGTCAGTCCACAGAGCGAGATTCTTCTGGGGCTGGTGCTGTGCCAGACTCTAAGGTCGGGCTTAGACCCCGTTAACGGACGGCATCTATCCCCACAACCACTTCAAAGACAGGAAAGGACCCTTGGCCAAGCCTCCCCCGCTCCCCCACCCAAAAGAAAAACTAACATCTTTTCATCCCACGACTCTTGGTTAACGGGGGATGGTCTTGGGGATGTAGAGGGCGAATATGATGGCGCAGGCTCTATCTTGGTAAATGGTGTCGTAAAGATCTTTGCGAGTATATCGATTTCGCGCAGAATTATCTAGGCCACCGATTAATCCGGATAGGTTCTGCATAGGTTTAAAGAAAGTGGTGGTTGAGTATTTTAAGGTCATAACAGTATTTGTTGACGGGTGAGGTTTCTGCGATTACTAGTTGATGGTGTCTGCAAACGGTATGGTGGGAGTAAGAAGGATGAGGTTTCTTACGCTTTGCGCGATGTATGTCTGGATATTGGTCCTGGGATAATTGGTTTGCTTGGCCCTAACGGAGCGGGCAAGTCGACCTTGATGCGTATAATTGCTACTATTACCAGACCAACACATGGAACTGTTCTCTGGAATGCTGTTGATATTGTCAAGGAGCCTGACGTGATTCGTTCTGTGTTGGGTTATCTTCCCCAGGATTTTGGTGTGTACCCTAATCTTAACGCTGATGAGTTCTTGCATTATATGGCTGCTATTAAGGGACTGGATCGTAGGACTGCTGATGAGAGGATTGATGATCTCTTAGAATTCATTAATCTGGTTGAGGTGCGTAGGCGCCCGTTAGGAGAATTTTCGGGGGGCATGAAGCAGCGTATCGGTATTGCCCAGGCTTTGCTGAATGATCCGAGGATACTTATCGTGGATGAGCCTACTGTTGGGTTGGATACTGAAAGTCGGATAAGGTTCAGGCATCTGTTGGCGGAATTGGCTGGTGACCGTATCGTTGTGCTCTCCACCCATATTGTTTCAGATGTGGATGCCGCTGCTAACGATATCGCTATTATTAATCGAGGTCATTTGTTGTGTCGGTCATCGCCAGAGGATCTCCTGCAGCTGGTTGAGGGGAAGGTCTGGGAAGGCGTTATACCTAGCACCCAGCTGCCATCGGTTAAACAGGTCTATCTTCTCAGCAGCATTATCCATCAAAAGGATGGTCTCCACATACGGCTGATCGCTGATAGCGAACCAAGCATCCAGGCCCGGTCTGAGGCTTCGCCTACATTAGAGGAAGCTTACCTCTACACCATCTCTCGATCCAAAGAGGCAGTACCAGGATGAATAATAAGAAGTCAAGTGGGCTGGGTTTGCTTCGTGTTCTCCACGCAGTTATCTGGACGGGTTATCTGAATAAGGTTCGTACTTATCGTTTCCTGGTTATCCTTTGCCTCACAATTATCGTGGGGTATGTCTTTGTCCCTAGGTCGGATGCGGGTTATGTCACGCTTGCCTGGGGTTCTTCTACGACTTTTTATCGAGGTGTGTATAACAGTGCGTGGATCGGGTCTATGGTCGCGATGCTGACAGGAGCGTTTCTATCTCTTCTTGGATTCTTCATCGTTAATGACACCGTTAAGCGTGACGAGGAGACACGGGTTGGGCAGATTATCGCGACCACTCCATTGAGAAACTCGTTGTACATGTTGGGTAATGCTCTGAGTAATTTTGTTGTTCTCTCCACAATGGTTGTTGTCATCATATTTACTGCTCTGGTAATGCAGATCGTTCGGGGAGAAAACCTCATCATCAAGCCCTGGGCTTTGATGAGTCCTTTCTTGATGTTCGTACTTCCACTCATGTTCTTGGTAGGGGCTATCGCGGTTTTTTTTGGTACAAGGCCCTTGCTGCGTGGTGGTGTTGGGAACATCGCTTATGCGTTCAGTTGGATGATCGGTCTACCATTATTATCGGAAAGCATCGATCTCTTCGGTATTGATCGAATCACATCAAGCATGAAAGCTGTGGGCCTGGCTAGTTATCCTGAGATGGCTCAACAAGGCTTTATACTGGGTGGTAGCTGGGGCCTGCCACAAGAACGTACGCTGAACATGTTTACCTGGCAGGGTATGAACTGGACACCTGAGATTATTCATACCCCTTTATTGTTGATAGGTCTGGGTATCGCGGTATCCCTTCTCGCCTCCCTGTTTTTTTACAGGTTTGACCCAGCCCGTGAATCAAAGAAAACATCCAAAGAACCTGGGGAGCACCTGCCAGATATCCTTGAAACAGAAAAGGATAAACCTGTACAACAGGTCATATCGGGTAAACCGGGTGAACTCATTGGACCAGTTGGGTCTTTGAGGAATGTCGTTATAAGACCACTTGGCCCAGAAGTGCTTCGGTTCCGGTTTGGATCAGTGCTGTTCGCTGAGTTCCGATTGGCATTGAAAGAGATGGATGCTTTACCCTTCATTGGGAATTATGGAGTCGCTGTTGTTGGTGCTCTGATTATAACCGGTCTTCTTCTCCCTATCGACACTGCAAGGGGAATCCTGCTACCGGTTGCATGGTTGCTCCCGGTTCTGGTTTGGTCCAAGATGGGAACGCGTGAAGCTCACCATCACACGGATCAACTTGTTTTCTCTTCAGCTAATTCTCTTAAACACCAGTTCCCAGCAGCATACTTAGCTGGTGTAGCTCTTGCCATATTTACGGGCAGCGGGGTGGCATGCAATCTAGCGATTCATGCTGACTGGACAGGATTACTTGCCTGGTTAATAGGAGCCTTTTTCATACCATCCCTGGCGTTCTGCCTGGGGGTTTGGACAGGGTCAAGTAAAACATTCGAATTCTTATACATAATGCTCTGGTACCTGGGTCCGATCAACAGAATCGAATCCCTTGACTTCATGGGCGCATTACCCGGATCTGTTGAAACAGGGGTTGGGCAGTACTACCTAGTAATCACCATGATTCTCCTAGGATTGGCCTTCTTGGGAAGAAAAATCCAGATGCAGAGAAAATAATAACACCCAAATGATAAGATTTCTTGATTAAGCAGATATCTAACCCTGGTAATATGATTCCCCTAATCAGAGTTAGGCAATAATTGGGGTTGTGCTAAGTTAATCTGCTCTATGCTCAACAATTCTTCCTTGACGGAGCAGGATACAGAATCGCTATGGAGTCATGGCTACCCTTCATAGAAGGACCAGCACAATACATACTCTACACGACCATAATAGAGACAAACCTCCGGGGATCGAAATGCCACATCCATGACATCCTGGGCAAGAGAAAAAGCACTAGAATTCTACAAAGAAGCACAGAAAACTCCCGGTGGAATGCGCCACGACCAGTACGGGATAGCCATTGACCTCAAATGGGTTAAGGAAAGACTCAAAACCCCGTTTATACGCATGAAATAAACCCCCTTTTAACTACCATCGGGAACCAGTCCCCGATCTCGCCAACCCCGCCATACACAGCATGGTAGCGTCACCGATATGGGAGAAAGCCGAAGACGAAGGGGCAGTCGACGAGGAAGAGGTCGAGTGGGCGAGGACGTTCTTCGAGGAAAGGGGAAGGTCATATAACCGTTAAATTGTAAAATACGCCGAGCGCCGTTAATTACGAGTTATATCCGATAAGTGCTTATAAAGGCGGCCGGGGGGGTTGCGGGTTTCATTTATCAGTGGCCCCGTTTTTGATTTATTGCGGGGGGTAAAGCGACTAGCGTCTCTATCCCCCTGCAAGGAGAGAAAAAGAATTGAGTTATGGAGAAAGGCGCAGCTTCAACAGAGGCCCTAGGGAGATGCACAAAGCTACATGTTCCGACTGCGGACAGGAATGCGAAGTGCCATTCAAGCCCACCGAGGGCCGCCCTGTTTATTGCCAGGACTGCTACAGGAAGCGACGCCCGCCTAGGAGATATTAGAGAATCTTTAGGATCGTTCAGAACGTGGATCGGGAGCTAAAGAGTAATCTTGGCTTCATTCCACCTTCTTTTCAGGCCATGAGGTTTCTCGGAATGCAGTTTTACAACCTGCAGCCGGCGGAATCCTTGGTCTTTCAAGATCCATAGCAGTATATGTAAGGGTCTGGTCCCGCTGGCCATATCGGCCGGCGGTCCGGACCTAACTTTTTTTATTCACCCTCCTGGAACCGGCATCTCCGCAAACCATTCTCTTTTCAGTCTCCTGCCGAGCAGGAAGAACTTCCTGTCCGGGTACCAGAGAACCGGCTGGTCATCCACGAATGTCATGCTTGCGTACATTGCCAGGTCGCACCTTCCATGACCGAATCCAACCGGCACGCCGTCGTTGTCCATCAGGAAACGTGGGCCTGAAAACCAGACCGGTTGCTCGGCATCCTCCCGGAATTTCCCCCTGGCAATGTAAATCGGTCGCCTGTTCTCCGTGGAATGCTCCGGGCCCCAGGGGCCGAAGTTGCCGTCGTGGTTGTGGTAGAGGATGACGTATGAACCCGGACCCGTCTGATAGATTGGGCAGGGGCTTATGGGGTGCAGGAGGGGTTGTCCACCGTCCCGGTAGCGCAGAACCCGGGGATCTGACCAGCTCTCACCCCCGTCACGGGACAGGCTGAAGTGGGGGCTCCCGGTGGTGGTCCGCATGACGCAGAAGAGCCGTCCATCTGGGAGGGTGACGATGCTTGGCTCCTGTACAACGCTGACCCGCGGGTGACCGGCCAGCCCGACCTGGAGGGCCCTTTCATCGGACATGTGGAAGCTTACCTCAAGGTTCTCCACCTCGGGGTCCTCGTCGACGTTCTCGAACCTCATGAACTCCACAACGGATTCCTCGGCCCACCAGATATCAAGGGGCCTCGGCGGGCGAACGGCCGGGCTGACCCATCTCGTGAACCCTGCGTAATATTTCCCCCCTGAGAGCCGGAGGGGCCGCTGCCAGACGATCCAGTTGGCCGGGAAGCGAGGATCGGGGTTGTCCCAGGTGCTCCTGGGCATGTTGACCTTCTCCACCCCAGACCAGGTCTTCCCCGAGTCATCGCTGTAGATTCCCGCCATCAAACCGGTAGTGTGGGAGAAGATGTCGTTTAGCCCGGTGTGGAGGTTAAAAATTACGTAGATCCTCCCGGACCTCGAGACCAGTGGGAAGCCCCAGCTCGCCATTCCCCTTCCGGTTCCCGGGTCCGCCCCGGCGCCGGCGATTGTCTGGGGTTTAGTCCAGGTTTCTCCACCGTCCTCGCTCCAGCTAAACACGATGTGCTGGTCGGGTCTGCCCTCGTAGGTGCTCTGGGTCCAGACAGCCATGGTGGATCCATCGGGACCATCGAAGACGAGGAAGTGCTCGTTCCCCGAGTCACCGGTGGAACCATCCGCGCTCCCGGGTACGTAGACCCTGAAATCCGGGCGGGTCCGACGGATCTCCCTCTCGATTTCCATGGAGGGTGAAGGGGTGCAGGGGTCTAAAATGGTTGGGGCCGCCAACACTTTAAACCGCCCGGATCGATACCGTTGGGTGCTCAGCCAGGATATCTGGGAGGAGCTGTCATCGGCACTGGGGGAACTGGGGGCGAAATGCGGTGCAGTGAGCCTCTCCCACCTACCGGAGATCAGGAACAGAATAGAGGGATTGCTGGAGGGGGGAATGCTGGATCGGCACCTTCACCGCGAGTACCTTGGCAATTTCAGGTTCCAGGTTCCCCACCAGATGCCCGGCGCCATGGTGGTGATCGTCGTAGCATACCCGCACCCGCAGCACACGGTCAGGGTCAGGGTGGAGGGCGAATCCCTTGACCTCACCATACCCCCCACCTACATACTCTTCAGGAAAAGGGAGAGAGAGATTCTGGACTGCATCTCCGGGGTCCTGGGTAGGGCCGGTTTTGGCGTTATTCCAACGGGGAAATATCCTGTCCCCCTAAAGATGCTGGCGGTGGGGAGCGGGCTCGGTGAATACGGCAGGAACAACATCTGCTACGTGCCCGGGCTCGGTAGCTTTCACCGGCTGGCCGGCTTCTACACGGACCTCCCGCTGGCGGAGGATAAATGGCGGGAGCCACGGGTGATGGCCGAATGCAAGGGCTGTGAAAGATGCAAGAGGGTGTGCCCATCGGGGGCGATACCTGATAATAGGTTCCTGCTGCACGCCGAGAGGTGCCTCACCTTCCACAGCGAGAGGACCGACACCCTCCCCGGCTGGATAGATACCTCCTGGTTCAACTGCCTCGTCGGTTGCATGGCATGCCAGCTAGTTTGCCCGGTAAACAGGGATGTGATTGAATACCGGGAGGAAGCCCTTGATCTTGGCGTCGAGGAGACGAAGGATATCATGAACATCCCCTACGAAGAACTGCCCCCGGGCGTCAGGGGCCGAATCGAGGGCGTGGACATGGAGTGGTTAATGGACGTCCTGCCCCGGAATATGCGAATTCTGCTCGAGAAAATGGCTCGGAAGAGTTAAGAGTCGATCCGCGGGAAGGGATGGGTTGTGATCCAGTTGTCCACCGTCAAGGAGTTGCCCCGGGACGTCCCGGTGCTGGACGAGGTCGATGTATTAGTTTCGGGGGCTGGCGTATCGGGCTGTGCCGCCGCTGCCTCCGCCGCGAGGGCGGGTGCGCGAACGCTGCTGGTGGAGAGGAACGGGTTCCTGGGGGGAGTGGCAACGGCCTCGCTCATGGCGAACATTGGTAACCGCTTCCTGACCTCGGAGGGAAAGAGGGTGGTCAGGGGCTTCGCCGGGGAGCTGGTGGACAGGCTGGTGGATCGGGGAGCGGCATCACCGGGATGGGAGCACCGGGACGTTCCCGGCTGCACGATCGACCCGGAGAAACTGAAGGTCGTTCTCCTCGAGATGCTGGATGAATCGGGTGTTGAGATCCTCACTCACGCCGTGGCGGCACAGCCGATCATGGATGGTAACCGGGTGAGGGGCGTCTTCCTCGAGAGCAAATCGGGGAGGGAGGCGGTGATCTCGAGCGCAACGGTTGACGCAACGGGTGAGGCGGACCTCGCATACAGGGCGGGGGCCGAGGTGACCTGGGACGGTGGATCGGCCAGCATTATTTTCAAGATGGAGAACGTGGACATCGACTCCCTGGTGGATTTCATAGCAGAGGATCCGGGCGGGTTCCCCGGGGGAGTGGACTGGGTCAAGGACCTGGACACCTTCCTGAATAACTGGCGGGAGAGGGGTGTTTTCTTCTTCCCCCACGGCGGCGGGAGGAGCTGGCGTTTCTTCCAGGGTGAAATAGAAAGGGGTGGCTTCGAGAGGGAGATTGATCCCGCCACGGGCCTGGATGCCCTGGGGATGTACGGGTTCAGGGGCAACGGCTGGGTGGTCGTCAATTCAAATTTCTACAGGATAGAGGACCTGGACGTCAGGAACCTGTCGAGGTTCGAGCTCCACGCACAGAAGATGTGCTACAGGGTGGGCGAGTTCCTCATCGAGAGGATTCCCGGGTTCAAGGACTCCCACTTGTCCCAGGTGGGGGTGGACCTAGGCGTTCGAACCAGCAGGGCGATCATCGGTCGGTGCGCCCTCTCGAGGGAGTCCCTGTTTGATCCTCCGGGGCCCTTCCATGCAGACGACGTCATCGGCGTCACCTCCTCAATCGATTCAGAGAGGGCCTCGGGCGAGTTCTTCCACCCATTCACATGCGACGTGCCATTCGGGATCATGGTGCCCAGGGGAGTGGAGGGCATGCTGGTCGGAAGCGCAAAGAGCGTGGACACGAGGCCAAGGGGTATCATCAGGGGAATGACCGGCTGCATGGTGTGCGGGCAGGCCGCCGGGGTGGCATGCGCCCTTGGCGCCCGGGATGGCGTGGGGCCGGGCAGCCTTCCCGTGAGGAATATTCAGAGGAAGCTGCTGGAACAGGGAGCATACCTGGGCCCGCCAGAAAGGGTCAGGTCCCTGGGCCTCATCTAGGTACGGTAACCAGGGTAAACTGATGATATTAAAACACATAGACACAATTTTTTACTATAATAAATCAGAAACGTTAATATATCAAATAATGATACTTTCTACAGTGTTTTAAACAGTGATTAGTGGGTGTCTTGGATGGTGGATTGCATGGAGAAGAGTTGATGGACCCCATTGATATCAGGAAGATTTCCGTGTCAGGCTGACGTCCCTGTATAGACTCCTCCTCACCATGAGCGACCATACCAAGGTCCCGACGATGGCGGAGGTGGCGCTCACGATGGCCCACTCTATCGTGTAGATCCAGTTCAGGACAGCATCCTTGGCCTCCACGGCGGATTCAGCGACCCTGGCGAGTCCAAGCAGGGCCAACTCCATGCCGGAGATGCTCCCGGCGTAATCGTCCTCCATGTAGAGCCTATCGGCATCCGACTTGGCTTCATCCACATCCTCGAGCATCCTGTAGAGATCACCCGTCGAGGCCCCGAACTTCTCGGCGAAGTCTATCACGCTCAGCGCCATGGTCCTCTGGGTCGAGTAGAGCACAGAGCTCTCCCTGATCTGGTGCAGGATCTCTATAACGGGAGGTATCTCGATCCCCGCGAGGTACCATGCCTGGTTTATCCAGTAGTCCACAGTGTAGGGCCAGTAGTCCGACAGGTGCCACACGATGGTGTCATGACCGGGAACCGATGTCATTGCCCTCCCCTCGCCGTATTCCCAGATTACTACCGCCGGCTCATCGTTAGGGATGTAGCGCGCGATCACGGTCGAGCCCGGCCTGGGGTCCTCGTAGCCGGCCTTTCCGGAACCTATGTCGATGGGGATCCTGCCGTTTTTCATGTTGGGAAGGTCGATCACGGGGTGGGGCCGTCCGGTCTGGGGCAATGGTGCCGCATATATGCCGATTCCCGTGAACTCCCGTCCCCATGCGAGGGAAGCCGGGAACGCCTGGTACACGGGTAGATTCCTGAACAGGTCGAAGGTGGTCCAGTGGGCCGGGTCGTAGTTCATCTCGTACTTGCCGATGCCCATACCATCTACCCTTACGGAGGTCTCCATCCACGACCACTGCCGGCCGTCGATTATGTCAACCTCGAAATCCGAGAGGAGGATTACGTCGTAGCCGCCGATGAACCTGTCGTAGGTCCTCGGGATGTAAAGCCTCAGGAACTTCTCGGCGTCCTCCCTGCCGCTTCCGACGGCCTGGAATGTGCCCTCGTACCAGTTTGTGGGCACAGGCTGGTACCTGATCCTGGGATCAGCACCCAGCATGAAGGGAAGCCGGGTCTCGGGGTAGAAGGACTCTCCTATAGATATGATCCTGATGTGCCCCGAGTCGGGGTCGACCTTTGACTCCGAGACGGCGACCAGCAGGATAATCGCGGATAGCAGCATGAACCTTGCAGGTTCCACGGCGGTGTCTTCTGCCGTGACCTTATAATTATGATCCGTTCAAGTCTGGTCGATCCCGGGGGGAGTTTAGAAGGGGGTGATTTCCAGTGACAGTTCCATTGACTTGCCCCCGGTCAGCTCCAGGAGAATACGCCTGACGGGCTCCTCGAAGTTCGTGTCCCCTGGATCGAGCTCCTCGATATCCACCCCCAGGTCCGCGGGGCTGTGGTTAATCAGTAACGTGCCCCTCTGCCCAAGTATCCTGACTGACCTGGCCAGCCGCTCCGGCTCCCCCAGGGTGTACAGCGGGACCTGGATGCGGTTGCCATCCTCCCTGAAGGTAGCGGTATCCCGTATTTTTATAGACCCCACGCCCCCCCGGTGAAGAGAGGCCACTCTCCTGAGGCCGACCAGCCCGGCCCCGTCCGGGTAGGCGCCGGAGAGCTCCAGCTCCAGGGAATCCCCAGACTCGGAATGGGCGTGACCAAGAACACGGGCAGCGAACTCCCTGCCGTTGGACTGTTCAACGCCGTTCACGAGGGGCACGTCGTGGCCCCTGGAGGAGTTGACCAGTAATCCGTACCTGTTCTCCCCGAAGTAATCACGGGTGTAGGTCCCCCTGCCGAGGTCTATTAACTGGGATTCGCCCCCGTGGTGGACTATGAAGGTCCCGAGGTCGTTCTGGTTGTGGTTCTCGCCGTTGTTACCGCCCTTTACGGCCAGCATGAGGCAGCCGGGGTCACCGGCCTCGAGCCTGCTTACCATCCACTGCTGGCCCGAGAGGTACACGTGGTCCTCGGGCTTCCAGCACCTTTCCGGGAACTGCTGGGGCATCCAGACCAGCTCCCTGGCGGGATAGCGGGCGGAGCCCAGGGCGCCCATCTCGAACTGGTGCCCTGCGAAGTCCTCCACCTCCGGCATGTTCAGCCTGGAGCCGATATAGTACATGAGGGAGGGTGAGAATCTGACCTCTGGGGGGCAGTCCGAGAAGTTAGCGACATGGTTTCCGCTCAGGGTGACCCGCTGGGGGAAGAGTGCGATCCTGCGCACCTCCTCGGCCCCCATCGGGGATATGGCGCCGCCCGTCCGCAGCTCCAGCAGGTACGAGAGCCAGACGTAGTTGGAGAAGCCGTAGGCCCAGTAGCTGGCACCCTCATCGCTTCCGCCATCGGGGTCAAAGGAGGCGAGGTAGTGGTTTAGGGATCTCAGGCAGATCTCGATCATCCTCGCGAGCCTCTCCCTGTCCTCGAGGGCCATGATCGCGGATCCCACTACCCCGCAGTTGCAGACGGCGTTCCAGTTGTTGACCCTTTCCCGGGTCTCCGGGAATCGCCAGCTGAGTTCCGTGGAGGTGAGGTAAGGCTCCCAGCACCTTCGGTCGAGCTCGTGGAGCACCCTCTCCCGGATCATGGGATCGTGGTCGTCCAGGGCCTCGCCGAGGAGCCAGAGGGCCTCACCGAGGGTCAGGGCGGTGCCGGCCGAGACGAGGTCCACGTAGGTTATGCTGGAGTATATTGGAAGGGTGGTCCTGGCGTGGGCGGGAATTACCCAGCTCGACTCCTCGCAGATCGCCCAGATGTGGTCCATGATCGGGTCCAGGTACCCCCCGCCTCCCTCGATGAGCTCGGCGAGGACGAGGGTCTGGAGCCTGCCTCGCCTTGCGGCCATTATGCTGTCGTGGGGAGATCGGTTGCCGGTACGCATGTAGTTGAGGTACAGGGAGGCCGGGATCTGGACCAGCTCCCCGTCACCGTAGCCATCGATTCGCCTGCGATGGTTCTCCAAAAATGAGGACAGCATCGGGTTGCCCAGTATATTCTTCCAGGCCTCGCGGTCTTGGTGGGAGGGGAGAGGGCTGACTACTTCGGCCTTCCCCAGCAGGGCCTCTATCTGCTCGGCATCAAGCTCATCGATCATTTTACCACCCCCCACGGGCGGTGAACAAGCTATATAACGGTAGTCGTTTCACGCAGGGTGTTCTGCCGAGGTGGGCAAATTTGATATCTAGGAATGGTGAGGCCGTTTTTCCCCTGGGCATGTACGAGCAGCCCAGGAACGGCGATGAGATGGAAAGGTGGAGGCAGGCGGGCATTAACCTACTCTGCTGCCACAATGCAGATGAACTTGATGCCGCGGACCGCGGTGGCATGATGGGCTGGGTACCGGTGCCGGTGATAGTCAGGGACGAGAAAGGCGCGGAGAACCTGGCTGGAATGGTGGGCTCCATGAAGGATAGCCCCGCCGTGGTGGCATGGGAGGCACAGGACGAGGCGATCTGGAACGCGTGCAGACTTGACGACGGGAGGGTAACGACGCGAATAAGAGAACAGCCACAGGTCATAAGGGATACCATCCAGGGGCGCCTGGAGGGGGTCGTTTCCGGGTTCGAGAGGGGCAGCAGAATTGTCAGGGGTCTGGACCCGGGGAGGAAGATCTGGCTCAACGAGGCCTGCAAGAGCGACCAGGAGACGCTGGCAAGATGCCTTCCCTGTCTCGATGTCGTCGGCTACGACTACTACCCCATCCCGGAAAACCCGGGGGAGGGCAGACAGATGCAGCTCCTCGGCGGCTACACCGACAGGTTCCGCAGGACGGCCCCGGCGAAGGACCTCTGGGTCGTGGAGCAGGCCTTCTCCTGGTCGACGATCAGGCCAGAGTCGGGGAGGCCGGAGGCATATCCCGGTGTCGAAGAGTACCGTTTCATGGCATGGATCTCCATATCCCACGGCGCAACGGGGCTGCTCTGGTGGGGATCCGCCCACGAGAAGGGCTCAAGGCCATTCATGGGCGACCTGATGGATGCCGTCTCCGAGCTTGACCGGGCACAGCCCTACCTGGTATCGGGGGATATTCCCGGGGTCAGGGCCATTCCCGATGAGAGGCAGAACCCCGAGCTGCTCGGGGTATCTGTGGTCGCGAGGCGCCGGGGGGACGGTACGCTACTCGCTCTTGTGAACGAGGATCCCTTCGAACACACCATAAATATTAGCGGGGTTGACTGGGCGGGCCCGGGCGACCTGCATCCACTCTCCGAGCCATCTCACGACCTGGTTGCATCTCCGGACGGGCTTCTGACCAGGCTGGGTGGCCGCGAGGTCCGCATATACATAACCGGCTAGACTGCCTAGCGGGATGTGTCAAACCTGGTGGTCCCCACCTCCCTGAACGCTGCCCTCCTCACCATCAAAGTCCAGATCACTGCCCCGCAGACCATTCCGGTGCCGGATACGGTGAACCACTCTATGACGTAGACCCAGAACAGGGCCTCGTCCTTGGCCTTCATGGCGAGCTGTGATGCGTCCTCCAGGTTGTCCAGTGCGCTGTCGAGCCTGCCCAGGCTCTCGTCGTAGCTGCCCTCCACGTAGAGGGAGATTACATCCCTGCGGTCCTCCTCTGAGCTTTTCAGTGCCTTCTCTGCCCGGTTCATGTTCGCACCGAATCTCTCGGCGAAGTCGATGACCGACAGTGTGTACGACCTCAGGGATAGGTACTGGGTGATCTTGTTGCGGACCCTCATGTAAAGACCCATGTCCTCGGGGATCTGGACCCCCGCTGGGTAGTAGATGAGGTTGCTCAGTACGATGGGTCCGTAGGACCACCTGTGGAAATCCCTCGGGTTGTTACCTCCCCAGTCGAAGACGAATGCCTCCCCGATACCCTCCCCGATCTCGATGTAGGATAAAATCGGGCTCCCGGGTGGGAAATTATCGCTCACGCCCACCACGATCGCACCCTGCTTGGCGTCGACCCTGTTGTAATCCTTCAGGAGCACCTGCTTCCATGGGATTCCCCTAACCAGGGGGTGGTCCTCCTTTCCCTCGGCCGGGACCAGTCGGTAGTTCTTGTCCGCGTACGGCCATTCACCCAGCAGGGACACGGGGAGTATGTCGGCGACGGGCGAGCCCTCCCAGCTGGGGTGCCCCCAGGGCTCATAGCCCCCGAAGGACTGGGGACCGCCGCCCATGAGAAAGCCCAGCCCGTGGTCGATCACGCTGTTCTTGAACCAGTTCTGAAGCTTGTGGGGGAAGAATGGCTCCCTGGCATCGGCGATGATCAGGACGTCGAAGTTCTCGTGCACCTGTCTCTCCACCCTCGGGAAGTAGGTCCTCAGCCCACGGGCGGCGTCCTCAATGCCCCGGAAGGTCTGGGTCAGGCCCTCCACGGGCACGGTGTCCAGGTGGAGCATCGGGTCCAGCACCAGGAAGGGGGTTATCTTCCCCGCCTGCATCTCCGAGTCACCCATGAACAGGACCCTGACCTGACCGGTGAGGGGATCAACCCTCGCCAGAGCACCGGAACAGCACGAAAGGGCGAGAACCAGCGATACGAGGCCAACCATCTCCCATCTATTAGCCATGGCCACCAAACGGCTGTTCCTCTTCACCCTGAAAAATGGGAGGGCAGACCGATTTATCTAGGGTAGGGCCAGTTAACACGGGATCGAAAATGGTCTACTGCCCGAGGTGCGGGAAGGAGGTCCGGGAGGACTCGAGGTTCTGCAGGCACTGCGGAAGTCCGCTGCATGTTGAAACCGAGACGTTCACCGTCTCGGGGGATGATCTCCTGGACCGTGTAAGGGAGCTAGTACGAGAGGGAAACGTCACCCGGGTGATCGTGAGGAGCGAGGAGGGCAAAACCCTCCTGGACATCCCTGTAACGGCGGGAGCCGTGGGTATCGTTCTCTTCCCCTGGGTGGCTGCCCTGGGGGCCATAGCGGCCCTGGTAGCGAGGTGCAGGATAACGGTCGAGAGGTCAGGGTGAGATTGCCCGGCTGGGACGAGCTCCTCGAGCGACATGATTATAGGTGGGTGACACCCCACCCCTCGGTGGTATCCCTACAGCGGGAGATGGATAACCGGGGTTTCAGAAAGATCCTTGATTTGGGGTGCGGGGCAGGTCGTCACACCACCTACCTTTCCGGCCTTGGATTCGAGGTAGTCGGGCTGGACCCTGCCAGCTCCGGCCTAGAACACTGCTACGGGGAGCTGGTCACCAGGGAGCTTCCACGCCGGCTGGTGCTGGCGGGGATGGAGAGGCTGCCCTTCCACGACTCCTCCTACCAGTGCGTGGTCAGTACATACGTGATTCACCACAACTCGATCCTGGGGATAACCTTGGCAATCGGGGAGATCGAGCGGATCCTGGTTCCCGGCGGGCTATTCCTTGCAACGGTCCTGGGCAGGAAGGACTTCAAGTACGGAGTTGGCAGGAGGGTCGAGGATGGAACCTACGTGCCAACGGAGGGCGACGAGAGGGGTGTCGTCCACCACTTCTTCGAAAGGGACGAGATCATGGACCTCCTCGGCAGTTTCAGGATCATATCCCTGGCCGGCGATGAGGCAGAGGTCGATTTTCCCGGTGGGAAGTGTGTCCGCCATGACCACTGGGAGGTCCTGGCTGAGAAGCTGTCCCTGTGAGCCGTGTGGCAACGTGTTCTCCTGGCCCCCACCGTTCTGGGAGGAGTACCATTTTATGTCCGCCGGCACCAAGAGTGACCATGTCAGATATCAGGTTCTGGTATCACCTGCCGGCGAAGGAGGGCGTGCAGTACGCCATGGATTGTGCCCTGAGGGCGGAGAAGGTGGGCTTCGACGTCGTCTCCCACATGGACCACTTCCTCTACATCTCCAAGGAGAGGGGTTGTATACCGGAGTGCTGGACCATGCTCACGGCCGTCGCATCCCGCACTAACCTGACGGTGAGCCCCCTGGTCATGTGCAGCCTGTTCAGGAACCCCGCGCTCCTGGCAAAGATGGCCGCCACACTGGATAACCTGACGGGGGGAAGGGTCTACCTCGGGATCGGTGCCGGCTGGTGGGAGGAGGAGTTCTGGGCATACGGCTACGAGTTCACCTCGGCAAAGGACAGGGTGGACAGGACGGTAGAGGCCGTCCGTATTATCAAGAGGCTGTGGACAGGGGAGAGGGTGAACTTCGAGGGTGACTTCTGGACCCTGAAGGACTGCGTGCTGTCCCCGGTTCCCGGTGCAGGGGACGGGATGCCCATCTGGAACGGCGGCTCCGGAAAGAGGATGCTCAGGATGACTGGGGAGCTCTGCGATGGGTGGATCGCCGGGGGAGGAGACCCGGATAGCTTCGTCAAGTCAAGGGACGTCGTGCTAAAACATGCCGCCGGAAGGGATATGTCGTTCGCGTACTGCCACTACGTCGACGAGGGCGAGGGAGCCTTCGAGAAGGCCAGGGAGAAGATAGAGGAGATGAACGCCGTAGGAGTCACCAACTTCATACTCGTCCTCCGCCCCGATGCGAGGAACCTTGACCTTCTAGATTCATGCGGTGACCTCATCAAGGAATTCAGGTGAAGGGCTTGGTCGAGTCCCGTGGATCCTCCCCGGGCATTGAGACAGGCCTGACCGATGATCTGGCCCGCTTCTCTTGTGGCGCCGGGATTGTCGAATTCGGCAGGTTCGGGAGGGGATGGAATCTTGCCAGGATCTCCGACGGGAACGGAAACGAGATCGCCAGGGGGAGGGGAGGTTCGCTCTGGCGACTGCACGCCGGGAGCGTGGGTGATGAGTTCACTAAGACCAGCTACAGGCTCTCGGCCACTCTCTCGGCGAAGGGGGGATCAGCCCTGCTAAGCTGGAAGGAGTTCGAGTTCGCCGGCTCGGCGTGCACCGTTGACCTGGATATTAGGGAGGAGGGTCACGGGTTCCTCTCCATGGGGCTCCTGGTAAAATCAGATCCCCCCCTCCCCCTGCAGGGCCTGGATTTCCCGATCATAGGAGGACTTGCGACGGAGGAATCCGGACTCTGCACCACCTATGGCTATGGCCAGGTCACCCCGGGCGGGGGCGACGGTTATGATGGCAGGTACCCAGGCCATAATTGCTCAATGCAGTTCATCTCCTGGATTTCCGGCTCCAGCTCCCTGTATCTAGGTTGCCACGACGGGGGAGCTGCCACCAAGCACCTCAGGTATTCGCCGAAACCGCGTCCAACGATCCACGTCCACCTTCCCGTGGCTGGGGCCGGAGACCCCGTCCCGGAGTACTCGGTGCCCTACCCGACGGTGCTCGGTCTCATGCATGGAAACTGGTATGACGTGGCCCGCTCCTACAGGGACTGGGCCTCCGGACAGGAGTGGTTTCCGGGAGAAAGGGTCGTGGATCGAAATATCCCTGACAGGTTGAGGGAAGTCGCCCTGTGGGCCCTGGCCTCCGGGGACCCGGAGCAAGTTCTGCCGAGGGCCCTGGAGTTCAAAAAGAGGTTCGACGTGCCGATGGCAATGCACTGGTACCTATGGCACCAGATTCCATTCGATGACCACTACCCCGAGTACCTGCCGGCGAAGGACGGCTTCGTCGAGGCCGTCAGGGAGCTGCAGGAGGCCGGGATCCGGGTAATGCCCTACATAAACGCCCGGCTGTGGGACTCAAGGACGGATAGCTGGAGGGAGGAGGGGGCGGTGAAGGCCGCCGCCAAGGATGCTTCCCTGGATATCTACACGGAGGAGTACGGTTCCGGGGTCCCCCTCTCCCCCATGTGCCCGACCACCGCCCTGTGGCGGGGAAAGGTGGGGGAGATAGTCCACGCCCTGGCCGCTGACCACGGAGTTCAGGGCATCTACCTGGACCAGATAGCCGCTGCCGCCCCGAAGCTCTGCTTCGACCGCGGTCACGGTCACCCCGTCGGGGGAGGCAGCTGGTGGGTCAAGGGGTACAGGAGGCTGCTGAGGGAGCTGAGGGAGGACGTCTCCAGGGTCGACCCAGATTTTTTCCTGACCACGGAGTCCAACGCGGAGCCCTGGAACGACCTCCTCGATGCCCTGCTGATGTGCAACTCCACGGTGGGGAACCTCGTTCCCCTCTACCCCGCGGTCTACGGGGACAGGGTGATCACCTTCGGATCCTACATATACCCCCCAGACATCGAGAACAGGTGGCCCTTCAGGGTGAAGGTATCGCAGATGTTCCTCTGGGGAACCCAGCTTGGCTGGCTCGGATTCAGCATCCTCGAGGAGAGATTCGAGAGGGAGGCGGAGTACCTGGCAGAGCTCGCCAGGACCAGGGTCCTCGCCGCTGATTACCTGCTGAGCGGTGAGATGCTGAGGCCACCGGCCCCCGACCCGGAGGTCGAGAGGGTCCGGACCAGTTGGGATCTGTGGAAGCAGACCTGGGAGATCGATATGCCCGGTGCCCAGGCGACAGCGTGGAGGAACCCCGGTGGGAAGGTGGGGCTGGTGGCCTGCAACATGACTGAGAGTGAAACGGACCTGTTAATACCCATGGACCTGGAGGACCTGGGATGGTCAAGGGACAGGGCAAGGAGGATGGCATCCGGTGACAGTTTCAAACCGGGCGAGGCTCAAGCCAAGGGCGACAGGTTAGTAATCAGGGTTAGTCTGGGACCCGGGTCTGCAGTCCTGCTGGGCTGATTCCCGGTTACACGGGTGATTTCAGGCCGACCAGCTCGGTGACATCGACCAGCTTCACCATTACCAGGGGTTTCTCGGGCGAGAGGGACGACCAGCCACCCTCCACGGGGAAACCGTGGGCACAGAGGAAGTTCGTGGAGAGTTTGCCCTCGGCCTCCCGGGACATCCTCTCAATCGCCCTCTCCCTCTCCCCGGGATCATCGACGACCTGGACGGAGCCGCGGAGCACGACGAAGCAGTACTGGCTGAGGTCCGGCAGGTAGGACTCTATCTCGACACAGACCCGCCTGTCCCTGCCTATCAGCCTCATCTTCTTCCCGTAGTCGGTGAAGTGGAAGTAGAGTGTGCCGTTCATCCGGATGTACTGGAAGGGGGCGATGTAGGGGTGATCCTCGCCCTTGAACGCTATCCTGCACAGCATCTGTTCATCGAGAAGGTCCTCGATTTCCTCCCTGCTCATCTTCGGAAGCTTTACCGTCATCCCGTCCCTCCAGCCATTCCGGTGTGGGAACCGTCGGATAAAATGGTATCCACGCCCCTCCAGCCCCGTAGCGGAGTCGATCACCGCTTGAGCAGCCAGACGTCCGAGACCCTTGACCTGTGGCGCCAGTTCAGGTGTGCCTCGTCGGGCCTGGCGAAGGTTATCTCGGCGGTCCCGTCTCTGGTTAGCTCCCCGGGAACCGGGAACTCCTTGAAGGACCCCTCCTCCCTGCTGTAAAGGGTGGGCCTGAGCCTGACCCCGTTGAATTCCAGGAGGGCCTCGCCGAATCCGGCCACGCGGACCATGTACTCAGCCCCAGGTTCGAGCCCCTCGTATCGCAGCCTGGGCTGCCCGAGGTAGACCTGCGAGGAGAGCCTGGTCCTGCTGTATCCGCCGTCCCACCATGCGAAACCCGGGGACGGGTACCACCCCCTCTCCACGTGTGGTGAGTTTGCGATGTTCCCGATGTCGTCGTAGAAGCACCCGGGCCCGGGGTTCTCCCACGTCCTGATGACCTCGAGCCTCTCGAGTTTCCCCTCCTCGTCATCCATCGCCCGGATCTTCTCGAACTCGTCCTCCAGCCACCAGCGGTTGTTGAGAGGGTGGTCCACGAAGTCCAGGACGCAACCCCTCTCGCTCGAGCTGGCCTGGTACTTCTCGACGCTGGACTGCAGGCCTATGCTCTCGAAGAGGTCACCGCAGAGTTCCTCGATACGTTCCCTGAAGTCACGTGCGACTGGCTCCGTCTCCGCCCTGTTCACGGTTGCCAGGGCCTCGTCCATAGCAGGGTCGATCCCGGTCTCCCCGATCCGACCGAGGACCTCCATCGCCTCGGCCTCCAGGGATCTCTCGTGGACCAGCCTGCGGCGGGTGTACTCGTCGTAGTAGGCCCGGAGCAGGAGGAACTGCCACCTCCAGTTCCCGTTTAAACCCGGGTACTCCTCCTCCAGTACCATCCAGTGGTCCAGCGTCTCTTTCACACTCGTGTTGCCAGCGAGGGGCCCCTCCCAGTTACTCTCCAGGGCGAATATGCCATCTGCGGCCGCCTCGGCTACATCCTGCCCGAAGAAGAAGCGGCAGTAATCCACCACGATCTCGCGAACGTCAGTCCCGGGATCCCATCCCAGCCTGGACCAGAGGACCTTGTTCAGATCGTCATGGGCGCCATCGGAGTAGGTAGAGAAGCCATCCGTGCCCTCGGCCTGCCTGTTGTGGATGCGGGCGTAGAAGATGGGCTGCGGGTTGCACGGCTCCCGCCCCAGGGTCAGGGCGAAGGCCTGGTCCCACCACTCGACCTCGAACTGGCAGCGCACCGTGTGAGTTATGTCGGGGTAGCGCCGCAAGCGGTACCTCCCGGGGAGCTGTTCCCTTATGATAGAGGGGGGTGGGCTGCTGGGCCCGGTGACAATGCCAGCGAACCAGTCGGGATCCTCCGCCTCCAGGTAGTTGAAGAAGTACTCGATCTTCTCCCTGTTGAACTTCTGTAGCGAGAGCCAGATACCGGCGCCGGGGTGGTGCCTGTGCAGAACCTCTGCAAGGTCCCTCAGGAATGGCAGTACCTCCCTCGGGTGGTTATCACCCGGGTCCCCTCCGGGGAAGAATATGCCGTTGATCCTGGGGCACCTGCGGTAGAGCTCCTCGTGCTTCTCCAGCTCTGCACGGTAGACCTCGGGATCCGCAAGGTCACCGGCGGGGGTCCAGAGCCAGTAGTCGATGTCGTACTTCTCGCAGATCTCGCTGATCCTGACGTTCATCTCCTCCCTCGGGAGCTTCATCAGGGCGTTTCTGGGCCTGTCCTCGAATGGTATGTTCTCGATGGCGTTTGTGCCGAAGACAGCGAGCTCCCGGATGTAGGATTCGTACTGGTCGACGTCCCAGGCATCGTAGGTGTTGGCCTTGTCACGGTACCCGACCTGGTGGCCCCGGATCGAGTACGCGGGTGATGTTGACAGGTCAAGTGTGCTCGGGGCCCTCGCGGTGCCCCGGGACAGGTGGAGGATCCTAAGCAGGTTCCCGACCCCGAAAAGGCATCCCCTGCCGTCGAAACCCACGATCCAGACGGTGGAACCACGGCAGGTAAGCCGGTACCCCTCGGGACCGCTGCCCGATTCAGGGTCCGGGATCTTCCTTCCCTGGAGGTCATCGCCCGGACTGCAGATCGCGATGGCGGGACCCCCCTCCGGCCAGCTGTCGGAGACGTTCCAGCGTATCCCGGAGCGCTTCTCGACCTCCTCGACGAGAACCCGTACGGACACGTGCTCCGGCTTACCGCCGGGGATGACCACGGTTGCACTCGAAAGGTTGATCGTATCTGACATGGACATACCTGGAATCTAGGCCGCGGTGGGTGCAATAAATGTCTTGGCATTCCCCTACAATCAAGATTTAAACCATGGTAACCATAGGAGCACGGTGTGCTGATGGGCCCTCGCTCCATAGCCATATCGCTTCTCCTGCTACTTTCCCTCGTAGCCGCCCCCGTCTCGGGGGAATCCCAGGAGGTATGGGCATGCGTCTCGGAGATAGGGGAGATCGTCGCGCTGGATTCCGAGTCGTTCTCCGTCGACTACCGTTTCAACCTCACAGCGGGGAATTTTCCCCTGGCCATCGATTTCACCCCTGACGGGGAATTTGCCTACGTGGTGTGCCGGGACTCGGGAAACGTCGTGGTTCTGAACGCCTCGAGCCTGGAGGAGGTCGCCACCATAGACGTGGGGAGGGAGCCATTTGCCATCGAAATCTCCGCCGACGGTGCCAGGGCCTTCGTAACCAACTCCGGAGACGGAACCATCTCGGTTTTGGCCACCGGGACCATGGCAGTGGAGGCGACCATCCAGGTCGGCAGCATCCCGAGGGACATCTGCATTTCCAGGGATGGCGGGCACGCCTTCGTCTGCCTCTCCGGCGATGACGAGGTGGCCGTCTTATCGCTGGATGGACTGGGGGTCGAGAGGAGGATAGGCGTCGGCGGGGGCCCTTGGGGACTCGACGTTAGCACGGACGACAGGCGGCTGTACGTCAGCTGCCACGACGAGGACATGGTCTACGCAATCGATCTGGATGGCGACGAGATAGTGAAGAGGATAGAGGTCAACGAGAGGCCAAGGGGGGTCTCGGTTATCCCCGGTGCACAGAGGGTCTACGTGCCTGCCGGGGAGGCTGTAGCGATCATCGACACGGTTCAGAACTACAAGATCGATGCCTCGGGCATCCACGGTGACGGCTGGGAGGGGGCGGTGAGGCCCGACGGTGCCTACATCTTCGTCTCGACGGTGGACCACGATGACCCGATCGTGGAGGTAGTCGACATCTCCCGGATGGAGAAGGTAGAGTCCATATGGCTCGGGGAGAACGCGAAATACCCCAGGGGCCTGGCATTCAGGCCCCTGCTTTCATCCGGCAGGGTTCCGACCTCGATCACCTGCCTCGGCAAGGAGAGGGTCGACTACAACCAGACGATGGAGATATCGGGAGCGATATCCCCGCCGCTCCAGGGAATAACGGTCACCCTGGTTTACACGGACCCGGCGGCATCCCCTCTGATAGTCAGAAAGGCCACGACTGACTCCAGCGGGGCCTACACCGACAGCTTCTCGCCACAGAGCAGGGGTGACTGGCGCGTAACCGCATCCTGGGACGGGGACGGGGAGTACTCGGGGGCCACTAGCGCGGAGCTCCATTTCAGGGTCGGGGGAGGAGGTCAGGGAGAAGATGCCGGCCCGCTGCCGCTGATAGTAATAGCAGTGGTCCTTATCGTGGTCGTTCTGGTACTGAGAAGGAGGAGGGGCGGAAAGTCCTGACCCGGTGGATTAAATTAAGCTAATTGGCCTAATTCATCTTACCCCCACCAGGCGCCTTTCTTTCGCGCTTTCCGCGATCCATACCCGTTCGATATATCAATGGGGAATCCAGAGGGTCGCTCACAGGGGGATGCCGTGTCCTACAGCGGATGCAAGCTCGAGGTCGAGGACCTGGCCAAAAGGTACCCGCCCATGAGAAAGGGTACCGTTGGTATCAGGGACCTGATCGACACCCTGAAGGGCAGGCGGGAGGAGGTCCTCGCCCTGGAGGATGTTGGCTTCAGGGTGGAGAGGGGTGAGTGGTTCGGTCTCCTCGGCCCAAACGGCGCGGGGAAGACGACCTTCTGCGACCTACTTCTGGACATAACCACGCCTACATCCGGCCATATACTGCTGGATGGCGTGGACGTCAATCGAGACCACGACAGGGTCCGGGGCAAGATCTGCGAGATGGAGTACTGGTCATTCTACAGCAGGGTGAACGTCCGCGACACCCTGCGAAGGGCCGGTGCCGAGTGGATGCTCACCAAGGAGGAGACGGAGGAGAGGATGAACTGGCTGGTCGAGCTCTTCGAGCTGGAGGAGAAGATGGACGACTGGGTCATCAGGCTCTCCCGGGGGATGTACGTGAAGGTCAAGCTGATCGCGACACTGATGTCCGGGGCCGAGCTCTACGTCTTCGACGAGCCCACCCCCTGGATGGACGTCTTCACCAAGCGCAAGCTCTACGAGCAGCTGGGTGACTACAAGAAGAGGACCGGGACGACGATAATCTGGACGACCCACAACCTCCACGAGGCGCAGGAGACGTGCGACCGTATAGCGGTCCTGAACAACAGGCTGGTAACGGTCACGACGCCCAAGAGGCTGATGGATGACATGCAGAAGGCGAACCTGGAGGACGCCTTCATAGCACTTCTGCAGGAGGAGCGGGAGCAGAAGGACCAGCAGGCGATGGGCCCTCCACCGGGGATGGGGTGATTTCATGACGACCGAGGTAAGCACCCGGAGGAAGCTCAGGGCCCATATCAGGCTGGTCACGACGGGATTCGGCAACGCCATGAGGGAGTACTTCTCCATACGTACCCGGGCCGCCATGCGGATAATCGGTACCTTCATGGAGGTGGCGGTCTGGGGGGTCATCGGCTGGTTGATGGCGGGCAATGTTGCCCTCGAGGAGTCCATACTTGAGTTCTACATGACGCCGACGATGGTGGAGTTCATGCTCTCGGGCCTCATCATAAACCGGATGGTCGACATGGCCCAGATTTTCAACCCTTGGTTCTTCAGGATGGGCTACAAGACCTACCACAACAGGCCCTTCAACATATGGGTCGTGGCCCTGGCGAAGAACCTTGACCACATGTTCTTCTGGAGGTTCATGGGCCTGATCATGTACATACTGGTGGCCGCCCTCGTCTTCAGGGTAAACCTCGACTACACCTCGACGGCGTTCTGGTTCGTTATCGTACTGGGGGCCCTGTTCAGGCTTGGACTCAACCTCTTCACCGCGGGCTGGACGGTCCTGACGAAGGGGGAGGAGGACCCGATCAACTGGTTCTACAACACCACCTCGAGGCTCTTCACGGGAGAGCTGATCCCGATTACCTACATCGAGACCATACCCCTGGTGGGCCCGTACCTCCATTACGTATCCCTCGTGCACCCGAAGACGTACATCCAGACGGAGGGCAGGAGGGCTGCTATAGGCGGTGTTAAGTTCGTCGATGTGCTGCCCAACCTTATAATCCCACTGGCGGCTGCGGTATTCTTCCTCTTCCTGGGATACGTCACGCTCAGGGTCGCAATAAAGAGGGCGAAGCGGGAGGGCATCATGAAGTGGGGATGATGTCCCGGCTACAGCACTCTATTTATGCCTGACCTCACTCATTCCCCGGAATGGGTCGGCACTCTCTGGGCAGGATGCTACTCGCCATCATGGTTGCCTCCACGTTCTCGGGGGCATGCGCCAGGGAGCCCGCCCTGGACCCCGGAACCGGCAGGATCAGGGTGATATACCTGGGGGATGCCTGGGGAGGGGGAAGCCCCTACCAGCACATGGTCCTGGACCCGAAGCTCTCCGTGACCCCCGTACCTGCCTCGGCCCAGCACGCCGGGGGCATGCCAAACATATCCCGCTACATCAGGATATATGTGCCCCGGACCTACAGGAGGCTGGTCGAGTCCCAGGACGTCATCATACTCAGCGACACCGTGAAGACCTACTACCAGACCTACCACATAAGGTGGTTCGGGGATGCGGTTATGGAGGGTGGCAGGGGCATGGTGATGGTCGGTGGAAGGGAGATACAACACGGGGGATGGTGGGATTCACCCGTGGAGAGGGCCCTTCCCCTGGAGTGGGTTCCCCAGGAGACCTTCGAGGGCACTCCCTTCAGGGCGATCCCGACGGAGCCCGCCAGCGAGTTTTTAGACTCCCTCCCCTGGGGAACCATGCCTCCCTACACCGGGATGAACATCGGGATTCCCAAGCAGGGCTCCAGGGTGCTGCTCCAGGTGGAGGGGGAGGGCTACCCGGTCCTGGTCTTCTGGGAGACCGGGGAGGGCGCCAGCGTGGCACACACGCCGGACTGGACCCCGGCATGGGGGGGCGCGATATTCAATGAGTGGGACTACTACGCGGACTTCGTCGCCCACATCCTCTACCTTGCCGCCGGCGCACGGATCCCCCAGGACGTGGAGATGATGCACCAGATCAGGGAGGAGTTCTACCTCTACTCCATTCAGTGGGGGATAATCACCGGCATGGTGGAGTTCGTCGACATGTTCGGGGCCAACATAAGGCCCCTGGAGGAGGAGCTCAGGGAGGTGGACGGGATCAAGAGGGAGGCCTCCGGGCTCTACATAGAGCAGGAGTACGCGGAGGTCCTCGACCTCATGATCGGGGCGAGGTCGCGCCTGGACGAGACCCTGGACATGGCCCAGGAGATAAAGGACCAGGCCCTGGTGTGGATCTACATCACCGAGGCAACGGCAGTTACGGGAACCTTCATGATTTCAGGCATCATCATCTGGGCGCTGATGGTCAAAAGACGCCTCTACCGAGAGGTCAGGACCACCCGGTCGATGGGCTGAGGGGTAATCACTGGGGTTGACCACCGGTACTGGTCCCCACCCTGGCGATCTCGAAGAGGTGTACCCTCTCCCTTGTCCCCGTGACCCTGCTCCTCCGGACCCTCCACCTGTCACCGACGACCTGCAGGCCTTTTTTGTCCACCAGTTCCATCAGCCCGGTAATCGACCCCTCGCCCGTGGACTCCGAGATGTCCGAGTATATGAGGTAGATTCTGCCGCCGTCCTTCAGGTGCCCCGCCACCCCGTCCATGAACCTGGTAATTATCATCCCACCGTCATCGTATAGCGCCTCCTCGTACTCGGATCTCGGTCCACCCCGTATCCAGGGTGGGTTGAAGATTATAACGTCGAACTTCCCCCGGACGCAGTCGAAGAGGTCACAGGGCCCCCTGACCTCCACCCTGTCGTCAAGCCCGAGTCTTTTCGCGTTCTCCCGGGCATTGAGCACGGCCCGGTCCAGTATGTCGGTCGCCACCACCCGGCCCGCTCCCTTACTTGCCGCCAGGAGTGCCAGTACCCCGGTTCCCGTTCCCACGTCCAGGACCTCATCAGAGGGCCCAGCTTCGAGGTTCGCGTCGAGGAGGTCGATTATGCTCTGGTCGAATGGCACGTAGACGTGGGGGTGGATGACGATGCTCCCGCCAAGGGCCCGGATGTCCATGCCCTCGGACCTCCTCTTCATGTCGGTCAGGATTCTCATAATTCGGCGGGCCGGTACGAGGTACGTGGTATCCTCCTGCGGGTCCCAGTTCGCCCATTCAGACATCCCCTCCAGGCTGGGAGCGCCCTCAATCCCCATGATTTCCTCCCCCAGCACCGGGACCATCAGGCGGTGGACCTTGTCGCGAATACGGTCCTGTCTCTCCCTCCTCTCGGCGGGACCCTGGTCCCTGCCCGGCCTGGGTTCGAGGGTCTCCCTGAACCTCATCACGTACCATACCAGTACCTTCAGGTCCGTGAAGTCCCCGCCGTTTACCACCACGGTTCTTCCGCCATCCAGGAGCTCTAGGACATCACCGGCGCGCCTGGATGCCCTAACCACCACGGGTTGGGTGAAAAGGTCCCGGAAACTCTCGGGGACCTGTGCCCTTCCGATCCCCGGAAGTTCGAAGTACAGCTCTTCTAGCCGGTCCTTTCCCACGGTAATACTGGTAGGACGGTTATAGAAATGGATTTTCTCGATTCAGGTCGGAGGGGATGGTCAAGGGCCGATCGTCAGGATTAGGCCTGTCCTCATATCTCCAGATCACAGCCTTCCCTGATATCCTTGAATAACTCGCCCGAAAGGAAGATCTGTTGCTTGGTCTCGCGGGTAATGAGGTCGCACTTCTCCCTGAAGTCTCGTGGTACCCGTGGCAAGGAGCACTTGTCCTTGACCTGTATAATGCATCGCCCGTCCTCAAGGAGGATCTGCTTCGAACATCCCGCGTCGAGGAACACCTTGACCCTTGCCAAAATATCCCCTCCGGGGTATGTGGGACCGCCTCTTCTTTTAAGTCTATCGGCATAAAACAAATGAAAATTCGGCATTAGACGTACATATTTGTTATCGGGTTTCCCCCTTTCCCCGTTTCTATACCGTGCCTCGGATTATTTTATTAGGCTTGAACTCGGAGGTAACCCGAAGAAGACGGGAACGATCAATTTGGGAGTCAGGCTTAGGATTCCACCATCCTTTAGGAGAAGGCTAATCTGGAAGTTACGGGACCTAGCCAGCCTGTTCCGCCCGTGGTTCATAGTTCCCGCCATGTTCTCCGTCTTGGCCGGGGCGCTGATGGCCAATAGGATAACGGGAAACGGGATTGATCCATTTCTCCTGGTCTCCGGTTTCCTCATAGTCGGACCGCTCATCGGGGGCGGCAGCATAGTATTCAACCAAGTGGTGGACCTGCCCTACGACACTAGGTCCCCGACGAAGTCAAGGCTTCCACTCGTTCGCCTCCGGTTCAACGTGAGGACGGCGTACATCCTCTCCTTCGTGCTACTGGCGGCGGGGATCGTCCTGGCCTACTACTCCGGGGTCGTTGTCTTCATCGGGGCACTGCTGGCTTCCTTCCTGGGTTTTGCCTACTCACACCCCGCGACCAGGCTGAAGGAGGTACCCCCTCTGGGCTGTATGGTGAACGCCCTGTGCTACGGCATCATCCCCGTCCTGATAGGCTGGTGGATGGTCGATGCGCTCTCCTGGTCGACGCTGCTGATGGGCCTGCCGCTGGCCATAATCCTGGCATCGGGGTACATGCTGCTGGGTCTCCCCGACCTAGGCTTCGACGAGTCCACCGGCCTGAGGACCCTGCCCGTTCTCCTGGGCCACCGGAGGACGGTGTTGCTCTCGATTCTCCTGGTCGGGATCTCTGCCCTCCTGGCCTGCGTCCTGGTCCTGCCTGGCTGGTATCCCTCCGCAAGCCTAGTCGTGCTACCAATACTACTCTCCATAATGGCGATCCACTGGAGGCTGCTGGACAGGTCCAATATCCAGGCTACCTTCAACCAGCTGCGCTACCTATACATCGTTCTCGGGGGGATCTTCCTCGTCTCCCTCGCGATGTGAGGCTGGAAAGCGGAATCTTCATAAGGTTTTGGGGGAACACATATCCGAAATGATAGTGCTATTTGACCTGGAGGGCACTCTGGTAGAGACCTGCTTCGAGCGGAGCCCCGAGGAGCTCGATGCCCTCAGGGACATGGCGAGGGCGGCGATTCAGGAGCTGGGCATACCCCGGGATGTCCTCGGCGATGAGAGAACTTCGAGTGGCATGAGAAACCGGGCGCTGAGCTTCGCCTCGGGCAAACTCCCGGAGGCCTACGGCGAGGAGGTGCGGAGGGGAATAAGCCAGTTCATGGACGTATGGGAATCGAAGATGGCGGAGGGCTACTCCATTTTCCCCGAGACGGTGGAGGTCCTGGAGGGTCTGCTGGATATGGGCTGCCGGATGGGCCTGGTAACGAGCACCACCGTGAAGAACGTCAAGTCCGCATTCGAGAGATTCGGACTTCGCAAGTACTTCGATCCGGTGATAAGCCGGGAGGACGTTCCCCTCATAAAGCCCGACCCGGCCGGCATATTCAGGGCCCTTGAGGCCCTTGATTATTCGTCGGAGGATGGGCCATTCTACTTCGTGGGGGATTCCCGGCACGATATTACGGCCGCAAAGAGGGCCAATGGGGTATCAATAGGTGTCGATCGGGGTTTCTCCAAGCTATCGGGTTCAGTACCGGACCACACCGTGAATGACCTGAGGGGCGTGATCCCGATAGTGAAGGATGGTTCAGGCTGAACTCTATCTACCAACGTAGATGAGATCCCGTGGATCATGGTATAGTAGTGTAATGAGTATGCTGTAAGGTGCTATTTCGTGGATAACCTCTTTCTTGTCCCTAACCTCAGAAGCTGGATACCTGCCCATATCCGGCAATGCCTAAGGTTTGCTCTTGATTCCCCACCACATAGCTTGAAACACAAAAAGTGCCCCGACTAAGTAACATGGGAGAGCAACTCCATCCTTAATCGATGTGTATCCCGCCACGATCCATACCTGGCTAATAATAAAGAATGTGATACCTATTATGAAACCTCTATTCACAGTCATGCTCATCATGCTCCATTGTTTCAGTATCTGACTCAGGCAGATCCATTGATACCGAGTTTATTGACAGACTCAGATAATCTGAATTTTGTCTTTCCCGAGACCAGTATGGGGAGGGTCCGCATATCCTCGCGGATCCCGGGAATCCGTTCGGGATCCTCCCCCTTTACTAGTACATGTGTCTCAATCTCTGTGATCTCTCTCGTTGTACCTGCATCATTCTCCAGTCTGGATTCACCAAGGCAGAGAACAGATCCCTTCTTCACCCTCCACCTATGTCCACTTTCTGTGGCGGATAACTCGTAAACTTCTAATTCCTTCTTTTCCAGGGTTTCCCTTTCCGGGTATTCTCGCTCCACGATCGCACCCTCGGGGTAGAGGGTGCTTCCCCTGATCTGAAAGTGAAGACCAGGCACCATTGAGAAAGCCTTCTCATCACCTTCATCCCCCGGTGATGCCATTTCCGGATGACTTTTTCCCACCATCCACCCATCCTTTTCCTCGTATCCTTGGATCTCTTGTTTAAAAGCGATCCAAAAACCATCCTTGTCCCATTCTGTTGAGACTCCTTGAATGCCCATCCCTGGCTTGTCTGCCTTTGATTGAATATGAGCGTTGCCTATTTTAGGATCGTACTTATCATCAGGTTTTCTCTCGAGCGTATCCCCAGTGGGAGTCAGCATTGAGAACTTCATTGAATATGCGATCTTGAGAATACCATCAGGATGGACAACACTTGATGCTGTCATGTTGCCAACTAGGCCGTAGGACCTCTTCTCGAACTCTTGTACTGCTCCCCAAAGGACTTTACCATCGATGCTAAGTGAATAGAGATCCTCCTCATGATAAATGTAGCGAGACAGTACGCCCAGATGATAAGAGAGGCTACCTGAATCTTCTATTCCTGTTTTTCTCATCAACTTGCTATATGTGGATTTCCCTTCTGCAAGGTGACCCAAAATCTTTCTCCTTTTAGGATGAGCAAGAACATCATAAGGATGGAGAGAAGGGCTCTCCTCAGACACATCTCCTGATTTCTCGTAAGTCTATAAACTTTTTTGTGACAGTGATTTGACAAACTCAGTCTCCAAGGCTTTTAAGGTATCTGTCATAATCGAGTACTAAAATAATGGGGTGATTACTAATCGTCGTTAACCCTCAAAGACTCAAAGAGCCAACCCTCCCACCGCTCCCCCCGCCTAAAAAAGAGAAAAACGTTTTTTCATCCCATGACTCGAAGATCAAATGATATACTACTAGTGAATGATGTAGGCCCTATAATCCGAAGATCAAATGATAATACTGTGCTACCAGGATGTATGATGCTAACCCGAAGGTCACGGCGGTTTCTTTCTATCGATATTTGGGGCTTCGCTTATCATCTGATTACAATCAGTGCTCCTTTCACGGTGTCGTAGTTTTCACCTGTTCGTGTTGTGATCGTGACCTTGTATTCTCCGGCGTCTTTCAGTGTGAATGTTTTACTCCTGATTGTCTGGGCATGCTCCCAGATATGGTTCCGAGGTGTGGATGGTGCTGGGGTAACGGACAAGCGTCCACCACTTGGCGGGTCTCTGTAGACTTCTTTCCCGCTTGTGTCTTTCACCGTGATATCCGTATAGTATCTCACTGATGTCCCCTTGAATCGCAGGGTGCAGCTCGTCCAGACAGATATGTTTTGGGTCACGGTGTAGGTCTTGTTAGCATGGTTGAATTGCAGCTGCTTGAGATCAACCTCTGGTAGTCTTGGTTTATCTGCATATAGAGCAAAAAGTATAATTCCTATTATCGCTGCAAGAATTATCACGATAACTGCTGCTTTCCCCCATAGCATTCCACTAATCTCCCTGTTCAGGGTCACAGAATTCAGCTCAATATCACAGATCCATAAGACTACACCCATGGCAAAAAGAAGAAGACCGAAGTATATGATGGGTCGATTTATTATGAATGAGAGATAGGGAGTCATTGGCCATTCACCAAGCGTCAGACTACCCCATGAACCCAACAAAACCAAGATACCCACAAACATCAGGACCCACCCCAAGAGAGAGACCAAACGACTCCTTCTTGTCAGAGCCGCTATAGCCCAGTTAGCCCAGATTAACGAAAAAACGACGAGCAGGATATTCACGAAAAGGGCTGAATTATCCCCCCTGGTTGCGATAGAGGATAGATAGGTTATGACCAAGGGCAAGGATATTCCCCACACAGCAACGAATCGATAGGTGGGGGAATAGACCAATCTGGTCCTGATTCTGGCATTGATAAAAAGCAACACAATGCCAGAAATGATAAGGATCTCGATCGAAAGACTTACCCATTCACTTCTTGGAACATGGGTGAAACCAAGACCCATAAATACTGTTAATGATGTGGCAATGACCAAGAGGGAGAATAGCCATATTCTCCTTTTATCCCATTTCTTTGCCATATAGCCGCCCTCTGATAGGTGGATATGCTAATGTAATTAGAAGGAAGGCTGAGACCCAGCAATTAATTCTCATTATTATCCCCCTATATTGAAAATTCCTTTTTATTATCCATAGAACGCTAACTCTCTATGACATGTTTACCCCATGTCCTGATAAAAAGGTCGTTTTGTTTTCAGTTTTGAAAACATCGTTGACTTTTTATTTCAACCTCTCATTATGTTTGGTTAGATGAGTTATGGGTCTGTCAGGGGATTAGAGGACCATCGGGGATCTCATTATTATGCATGAACGTATAGTAGATGTGAGGGGATTGTTGTGAGGTATGGGAAATGGGTTCCCGGGGCAGCTGGTTTAGCGACAATCCTCCTAGTCTTAGCACTCGTTCTTTCTCTTATAGGAACCCAGCCCGTGTCCTCGATTAACCTTACCAAGCAGGACCTAGTTATTGTTGAGCGTCACAACGTCTTCGGATTCAACCTGTTCAACCAGCTCTGCAGAGACGGTGGGAATGTGTTTATCTCCCCGACAAGCATCGCCCTGGCACTATCCATGACTTATAACGGTGCCCGGGGAGAAACCAAGCTCGCTATGGCTAAGACTCTTTCAGTAGAAGATTTACCGATAGAGGATGTCAATATAGCTAGCAAGAAGATGCTCGCGATCCTTAGGTACCCTGACCCAGACGCAGAACTGCTGGTAGCGAACTCTATCTGGGCCAAGAAAGGAGCGGAGTTCAAGGATAAGTTCCTACAGGACAACGAGGATTTCTTCAATGCCCGGATAGAGATCCTTAGATTCGATGCCCAGGCCCTGAAAACCATAAACGAATGGGTATCCAGCAACACCAAGGGCAAGATCCCGATCATCCTTGAACGAATCAATCCCAGCCACATCATGTTCCTGATTAACGCCATCTACTTTGAAGGAGAATGGTCCCTGCCATTCAATCCAGAGCTGACCAAGGACTCGGAGTTCACCCTGCGTAACGGCACGGTGAAGATGCATCCCATGATGGCGATGACCAACGCCGAGGAGCTACCCTATTTAGAGACATCCCAGTTTCAGGCTGTCAGACTTCCTTACGGCGAAACCGGTAGGCTGGGTATGTACGTCTTCCTGCCTCAAGACATCGACCAGTTCATCCATGACCTGAGCATTAAGAACTGGAACAGCTGGATACAAAGATTCCGGGAGGAGACAGTTAGCGTCATGTTACCCAAGGTCCAGCTAGAGTACTCCAAGCGACTAAACGACGTGCTGAAAACCCTTGGAATGGGGATAGCCTTCACCTCCGCAGCAGACTTCGGAGAGATGGTTGAGGGGCAAGCATACATAGACTTTGTTGATCATAAGACCTTCCTGGAGATCGATGAGGAAGGCACCAAAGCCGCGGCTGCAACAGTGGTGGCCATTCTGAGAGGTGGTACCCATATAAGGGTGAATCGACCATTCTTCTTCGCCATAGTGGACAACGAATCATCCAGCATACTCTTCATAGGGCTAATCGAAAACCCCACACTAGAAACAACAGCATGATCCCGTGGATATAATGCATGGTGGAAAATGTAGTATTCTATGAATGCATGGGGTAATCCTGCCGATTGTTGTGTTTCCGGGGGTTTTGTTTAACGAAGATGATCCCATCGGAGGTGGTCAGGGTAACCCGCCTCCGGCTGCCCGGTCCGTTTGCCAGGTGCCAGACGGTGTACTGCTCGGCGTAGGGATCGCTCGAGGATATGCAGTCCACCGGCACGATAACGTTCAGTCCCCTGAGGGCAGCCCCGGTCGCCGTGTGGAGGACCGCCCCGTGGGCGGAGGTCCCGGTGATGATCGCGGTATCAACTCCCGCGGCGAGGAGGATTTCCTCAAGCTCGGTCCCGTGGAACTTGTCGACCCCGGACCTGACGACGGGTTCACCGTCCATGGGACGTACCTCCACCCTGATGTCATTCCTGTCCGCGCTGCTCGTGAGGGAAAATACCACGGGCGCCCCGGCACCACGGGCCCTGCCGAGCAGATCGACAACACCGGGAAGGGATCTAACGCACCTGGGCCTGCGTTCCTCGTTGCAGTTCTGGTTCTGTATGTCAAGGACCAGAAGGGCCGTTGAACCGGGATCCAGCTCGACGCGGTCCACGCCCGGAGGGGTCGGTATCTCGACGGTGTCCCACTCATCAATGATTGATTTCACCCAGTTTACCCCCCGGGGTGGTACTTCCTTCCCTCGTCCAGCATGCCGAGGTAGTTCTCAACGGGGATGTAGTTGGCCACAGAGTTCCCCGCCCCCAGGGCGTAACCCTTGCCCCCGCATGCATCGAGCTGATCCCTCACGTAGGCCCTGACCTCTGCCTCGGACCTCCTGGCCAGCGTGTCCATGTCGATTCCCCCGCAGAGGGCGATCCTATCCCCCCAGAGCTCCTTGGCCATGGGCATGGGCGTGTGGGAATCCTCGAAGGCGTGCTTCACGTCGTAGCCACAGTAGTCGATCACCTCGTCCATGACCCCCTGGAGGTTACCACAGGAGTGCAGTATTGCCGGCTTCCCCTCCCCGTGGACGCCCCGTACGAGCTTACGGTGCCACCTGAGCACGTACTCCTTCAGGTGCTTTGGCGAGAGCAGGGTTCCGGACCGGTAGCCGAAGTCGTCGCAGACCCCGACGGCCACCACATCGTCAAGTGCCGCAGCCGCCCTCGCGGCCGCGACGGAGGGCTCACCGAGCCTGGCACAGACGTCTCTCACCAGTTCCGGGTCACGGTAGAGGGCCCTGCTGAGGTTCTTCACTCCCATTATCCTCTCCGCGACGGGCTCCAGCACGTTGGTTGTAACGGCCACCACCTTCATGCCCTCCGGCAGCACCCTGGAAAGGCCCTCGACACGGTCCAGCTGGGGCCTGTCGGGATCAGCCCAGGGAAAATCCTCGTAATCCCCCCGGGTTTTCACTACGCCATCCATGGGCGCCCAGCTCCTCTGCCCCCGGGATAGGATGGCGGTATCGTCGGTCATCTTCGACTCCAGGTGGGGGTCCTCCTGGTGGCAACCACACCCCATGGGAATGGCATCGTACCCGAGTTTCCCGTAGAATTCTACCAGAGACCTGTAAAGGTCCTCGCCCCTGCCCAGTTCCCTACCCAGGACCTCGCGCTGGATCTCCCCGTCGATGCCGATCTCGAAAAAGGGAACCCTGCCGGGCCACTCCTCGTTGCGAAGAAATGATTCAAAGCGTTCCTGGCAAGGCCCATCATCCTCGCTCATGCTGCCGGGTGTAATCCGACGTTTGAAAACTCTATCTTGACCCGCGGGGGACAAGATATTAGGGAGGTCTATCGCCTCTGGCCCTGATCTCAATTGAAGGGAACGGAGTACGTCTCGAACCTGGGAGAGGCATCCCTACCCCCCGGGGAAAACCGGGTGAGCAAAAGGTACCTCAAAATACTGGAGAGGTGGATTCCACGCGGCTTGGAGTATTACTCGGACTGGCCCGGGCGAAAGAGGTGCGGCCACTTCTTCGGTGGATGCCACTGGTATGGCAACGAGACGGTGGGACCGGCCGAGGTCATGGCGGCGGCGAGCACCTCTCCTGAATACGATGCACGGTCCACGGGTTTTTCGAGGGAGGAGCTGGGAGAGTTCGCGGTGAGGGCCGTTCGCTACCTCTGCTACACCCACGACACGGGACCGGAGGACTGCCTGCGACCGGCAACCGGGATTGGGAGGAGCGAGACCTGGGGGACGAAGTGGGGCGAGCGGGGCAGGGGATTTTTCCCCGAGAGCCAGTGTGGTCACGGCATCGCGGGTCTGGGCCGGATATGCACCCTTCTCCATGACCGGGTCGACGAGGAGACCCTGGGTATGGTTGCCCGAATCCACGAGGACTACGCGGAGAGGTTCGGCGAGATGTCCCCCAGGAGCGGCGTCTACTACGACACCCAGATGGAGGAGAACGCTTGGACATCAACGGGTCTGACATCGTGCCACTTGTTCCTCCAGGGACACCCCAGGGCCGGGGACTGGGAGAGGTCCGCCCGTCGCTGGATGTTCTCGACATGTTCCACTCCCCAGGACGCCAAGGACGGTGGCGCAATCCAAGGGGGTACCGATGTGAGGTCGATTGCCGGCAGGACCTTCACGGCCCTCCCCGACTACTGGGCCGAGAACCATGGCTTCGTACACCCCACCTACACCGGGTCAGGCGTGTGGTCGGTTCTGACGGTTGGGCTGCAGCTGGGTCTCTGGGGCAGGGAGTTCCCCGGGGAGCTCATGTGGAACCGCCGGCGGGTATACGAGAACATCAAGAGGATGGTCGATGGCGCCGGGCACCCCGTCGCTCCCCAGGGGATGGACTGGCACTACCTCCCGGCCGTGGGCTTCGAGGCCCCGCACGCCGTTGCATCGGTGGTGTTCGGGGACGGGGATGCCGCCGCCCTACAGCTCAGGGGTCTGAGGACGGCGGAGCTCCGCCAGGAGGGAAACGGGGGCAGGCTCTACGACCGGGACCTGGCGAGCAGGGCCCACGACCAGCAGGACCCGATGATAATGCGGGAGACCGCCATAAGGATGGTAGCATGGCTATACCTGTTTCACCGCCTTTTCGGGCCGGGTGCCAGCCCGAGCGACCCCGGGAAGCTGGAGGAGAGGATGCGGGGAGTCAGGTGCTACCACCACTCGGGCTTCGTGCACCACAGGCACCCCCGTGGCCAGACCTCCTTCTCCTGGCGTAATTCGGTTATGGTCCTCCCCCTCCCCGGGGATGGGGTCTACGCCGTGAGCCCCTGTACCGACAGCTGGCTTGGGCGGCCCTCCGTTGATGACCGACCAGACAACCACCGGCTCCATGGCGTAAGGGTCTCGGATTACGACCAGGGCTTCGCTGCCGCCATGGCCATGGACAGGTGCCAGGGAAGCCTCAGGCAGGAGGTCCTGATCGCCAGCGCCGGGGACGGCCGGATGCTCTCCTTCGAGAGGTTCAGGGCAATGGAGGACATAAGCATCCGGTCCCTGGACCAGGGCTTCCTCAGGGTTACGAACGAGCGATTTCCCCTTCTCGGGGATGGGTGCCGGGGCCGCCGCATGGTTTACAGCCCCGGGGGAGCGGAGGAGTTCGAGGGCTGGCTCGGGGAAAGCGAGGACGATGACGTCAAGCTCGATCTCGGGAGGGGCGAGTGGGTGAACGTGGACGACATGCTTGGAATACGCTACCGGGGAGCTGGAGGGGGCGTCTACAACAACAGGCACCACCACAGGCCCTACAGGGCCATCTCCGATGACCTCGTCCTGAGCCGGGTTGAGGACATGGAAGTTGAGGCGGGTCAGGAGGCCGGGAGCCTGGCGGCTGTTGTGGTCCCGGGCCAGCCCCATGATGCTACACCTTCAACGGGGATGGAGGTGGCCTCGGGGCCCGATTCGGTTTGTCTGGCCACCGATGGCCTCCTTGCCGCCGCTAATTTCGGACGGGGAAAGGGCAACTTCTCCTTCGACATGCCGCCCGGAGGCGAGGTCCAGGTCTTCAGGGGTTGCACGGTGGAAGCGGGGGGAGATGGTATCAGGTACACGGTCCACCTGGGCCCGGTGCAGGCTGTGCTCTGCGAGGACCCGGTAGCCGTGGGGGTTAGGGGCAGTGTCAGGATCGATCACCACGAGACGGGTGCCATTTATGCCACGAACACGGGTTCATCGGAGTCACTCGTGTGGCGCGGGGGCGGGCCAAGGGTGAGTTTGGGTAGGGGCAGGACAACCATAATATAGCACAGTATAGTCGTATAATGGATAAATATGTACATAAGAGTTATATACTGGTCATCTACCTGCCGGGAATGGACTCGATGCATCTGACCACCGACGTGGCCAGGATCCAGGCCGGCGAGAGCCCCCTGGAGATATTCTGCAACCTGAGGGAGAGGTTCGCGGGTGAGAAGTTCCTGCTCGAGTCCGTCGAGGGCAACGAGAAGACCGCCAGGTACTCCTTCATCGGGTTCGACCCGATAGTGACCTTCAAATCAACCGGCGACAGGATAGAGATCGCCTCGGATGGCGAGGTGGAGAGGGTTGAGGGCGATCCCGTCAAGAGCCTGAGGGAGCTCCTG